>JAANMX010000037.1_pt1 | contig 139659 bp, 119 predicted proteins | sample 7279681 | NCBI WGS metagenome assembly JAANMX01 (sample SAMN14094542, study PRJNA606508) | bioreactor metagenome | isolation source: A lab-scale SPAN reactor treating ammonium-rich wastewater day 351 | place: Ireland: Galway | collected 2018-01-01 | reverse complement strand
CGATGATCTGCGATTCCGTGAATCTCGACTTCTTCATGAACCCTCCCATAAGGCCGGGAGAGTCTATTATCAGCTGTGTCCGGGGCGGGGGAGCTTACGGCTCAGGTCGAAGCCCTGGTTGCCGGCCCGTTCGTCAGTCACGTTGTGCACGCCGATATTGCCCGACCATTGATCATCGGCGGATCGCCAGCCGAATACGGCGTCGATCAGCGTGTAGCTGTCGAACTTGTCGGCGTCGAAGTTGCGCAGGTTGTAGTAGAACTCGTCGGAGTAGCTGACGTTGCCCTGCACCCAGCCAAAGCCGCCGAAGAGCGGCCACTGGTAGCGGATGAGTCCCGCGATCTGCAGCGGAGGCGCATAGGTGGGCTCGACGTCGCGGGTGATCGGACCGTCGACGCGCAGCGGCACGTCCTTCACCTCGGCATCGAACCAGGACCCGCTGAGCAGGATGTCGAGGCCCTCGATGGGCGTGGTCTGCAGCTCGAGCTCGATGCCGACATTGGTGGCATCGGCGTTGATCACCACGCCACCGACGCCGGTGAACAGGAAGGCCTGGTAATCCTGATAGTCGTAGTAGAAGACCGAGCCGTTGAAGCGCGTGGTTCCCCCCAGCCAGGTCGACTTGAAGCCGGCCTCATAGGCCCACAGCACTTCCTCGTCGTAGGGGATTGCGTCCACGGGAACCGGCAGTCCGCCGGCCAGCTGGGCATTGAAGCTGCCGGCCTTCACGCCGCGATTCACGCCGGCATACAGCAGCCAGTCGTCATTCAGCCGCCAGTCGAGCTGCAGCTTGCCGGCCCACAGGGTGTCGTCGGTGCTGTCGCTGAAGGCAGCGCCGGCGTCCGGGCCGATCAGCAGCGGTGGGCCCTGGTGGATCTGGCTGGAATTGGTCGTCCCGTAGATGTTCTGCGAGAAGGTGTAGTCCTTTTCCTCGAGGATCACACGGGCGCCCGCGATCAGGGTGAGGCTTGCCGTCAGGTCATACTCGACCTGGCCGAACAGCGACCAGGTGTCCGTCTGCAGGTCGGCGTCGGAGCCCAGGTCGAAGGGGCTGCCGGGCACCACGCTGTTCACCGGGAACTTGAGGCCGTTGTCAGAGACGTTGTCGATGCTCAGGTAGTAGATGCCGGCCACCCACCGCGTGAGGTCCGTAGTGCCATTGAGGCGGATTTCCTGGGTGATGCTGGTGGCGTCCACCGCCGCGTAGTTGACCGACTGGTTGGCCGGACCGGCATCGACGTCCAGGAAGAGGAGCTTCTCGTAGTCCTTGAAATCGCTGATGGCCGTCAGCGTCATGTTGTCCCTGAGGTCCCACTCGATCCGGAGCGCCACGCCCCAGGTGTCCATGTTGCCCTGGTCCTTGAAGGCGAAATCACTGTTGAAGGTGAAGTCATCGCCATCCGCATCCCGATAGCCGAAAAAGTCGGTGCCCGGGCTGAGGGCAAACAGGTTCGTGACCCGGCCGGTGTCGGTGATGCCGTCGCCATCGAAATCGTCGGGGAAGCCGTCATTGTCCTGGTCGGAGCCGCAGTCCGAGCCGTCGGCACAGATGCTGCGCCGGCTGTCCGTGCGGGCGGTATTGATGACGTTGATCAGCTCGCCGGTGGACAGCTGCACGTTGGGGTCGGGGTTGCTGCCGTTGTAGACCGGGGTCGTGGGCTTGGCCTGGTAGGGGGCCGTGGAGACGTCCGTTGCCGCCCAGTTGCCGGACAGCGTGAAGCGGAGTTCGGAGCGGGGCTCGAACTGCAGGATGCCGCGCATGGCGGTGGTCTCATCGTCGCCGAGGTCGGCGCCGGAGCCCGGGCCCGGGTCGTTGGCCGGCCCGGCGCCGATGGTTGCCGCGCCGAAGGCAAACGGCCCGTTCGGGTCGTAGAGGTTCTTGAGCAGGGGATCCTGATCGTTGTACAGCACGGCGACGCGCCCGGCGACCTTGTCGGTCAGCGGCCCGCCAATCGCGGCCTCAAGGCGGATCGAGTTCGGGTCCGCCGGCGTGTCGAAGCGGCCAAAGGTGACGTCAGCGTATCCCTCGGGGCCGTCAAAGGTGGGTTTGCGGCTGACGTACTGCACCAGGCCGCCGGTGGCATTGCGGCCGAAGAGCGTGCCCTGTGGCCCCTTCAGGATCTCCACGCGCTCGATGTCGAACAGGGCGAAGGTCTGCGCCTGGGCAACGGCAATGTAGCCTTCGTCCAGGTACACCGCATTGGGTGCCTCGACGATGTCGTTGAAATCGTTCTGGGTGACGCCGCGGATCGTGAACTGGGTGTTCTGCCCGGCCAGCGCCCCACCCGTGTGCACGCCCGGCACGAACGCGACGATGTCGCTGCTCGTCTGGATGTTGAGGGCCTTCATCTGGTCGCCGGTGAAGGCGCTGATCGCTATGCCGACATCCTGGATGTTCTGGTCGCGTTTCTGCGCCGTGACGACGACCTCGTCAAGGACTGCGGCCTGGACGGCCATCGCCGGAAGCGCCATCGCGAGTACGGCGAAGATCGGCCTGGCGTGCGACGCCAGGGACAGTTCGTGAGACATGCCTGATTCCCCCTGTGCTTGGTCGTGCACCCGTCTCGCCCGGTAGGGAACCGAACGAGACGCAAATGCACTTGAACCCTGGCCGACGCTAGCAAAGCGGCCGGTCAGGTGCTTAACGCAATAATCATTCTGTTGTGCGGAATCGGCAGCCGGCCGCGTGGCGCCAGCGGCAGGGCCGCTACCCGCCCGTGGCCGCCCGGGCAATCTCCCGGAACTCGTCGTCGGTGATGAGCCGGCCCGCGCTGGTGCCTTTCTGCTTCACCAGGGCCAGCACGGCCCCGTACCGTTCCTCCGGAAGGTTCAGGCCCAGTGCCTCGGCCTTCAGCCTGACGCTGACCAGCCCGCTTTTCTTGCCGAGTACGATCTTGCGCTCGGCCGATACCAGGTCGGCGGCGTAGGGCTCGATGGCGGCCGGGATATGGAACTGGCTGGCCACGGCCCCGCTCTCGCGGACGAACAGGTTGTCGCCGACCACCGGCCGCCAGCCGTCCACCCTGTAGTTGCCGGCCTTCTGGACCAGGGCCGACACCTGCCGGGCCTGCCTGAGGTCGAGTTCGGCGGGCACGTTGTAAAGGCACTGCAGCGCGAGCGCGACCTCGCACAGGTCCGAATTGCCGGCGCGCTCGCCGATGCCGTTGATGGTGCCCTGTATCCAGTCGGCGCCGCCGCGAACGGCCGCAATCGCCGATGCCGTGCCCAGGCCGAAGTCGTTGTGACCGTGGAAATGCAGCGGTATGCCCGCCCCGATCCAGCCGCGCACCTCGCGGATCAGGCTTTCGGCGGCTTCCGGTGCGCAGGCGCCGATGGTGTCCACCACGGCCAGTTCCGATGCCCCGGCCTCGAGGGCGGTCGCATAGACGGTGCGCAGGAAGTCAAGGTCGCTGCGGGTGCTGTCGACGGGGAAGAACAGCACCTTCATGCCGTTGCGCACCGCGTGCCGGATCGCATCGCCCACGCGCCTGATGACCTTCTCGCGGTCGAAGCCGTAGGCCTTCATCTTGATCTCGCTGGTCGAGATCTCGATGAGCGTCTGGGTGATGCCGAGCTCGATCAGCGCGTCGAGGTCGTCCTGCACCGCCCGGGAGAAGCCCCAGATCTCGGCCTTCAGGCCGGCCTTCAGGATGCGCCGGACCGCCTCCGTGTCCTCGTCGGAGACCCGGGGGAACCCCGCCTCGATGCGCGCGACACCCAGCCGGTCGAGGGCGCAGGCAATGGCGAACTTGTCATCCGGGGTAAAGACCACGCCGACGGCCTGCTCGCCGTCCCTGAGGGTGGTGTCATAGAAGCGCACCGGCCGGGAACGATCGAAGCCCGCCTGGACCTCGCTCCGGGCGTTCAAGTCACTGATCCAGATCTTGTCTTGCATGGAGTGTCTCTTTGCGTCGGTTCAGGCCAGGGCGATGGGCCGGACGAGGGAGGCCTCGCCCCCCTTTATCGGCAGTGGCAGCACGACCACGGTCGAAATGCAGTGGCGATCGGCCGCCAGGGCCTCGAGGTTGAGGCTCTTCATGACGTAGATGCCGTTCTCGACGAGCAGGTGGCGGTGTGCATCGAAGAGGTTCGGGACGCCGAGCGACAGGTTGTCGATGCCCACCAGCCGGGGCCTGCGTGCGGCAATCCAGCGCACCGCCTCGCCGGACAGGCCTGCCCACTTGTAGAGGTAGGTGTCGCGGTCGGTCTCGAAATAGCGCGCGTAGCCGGTGCGCACCAGCACGCAATCACCTTCACTGACGGTCAGGTTCTGGCGCGCGGCTGCGGCCTCGAGATCAGCCACGGTGATGGAGTAGCGCTCGGGCAGAACCTCGACGCCCAGCACCGATGGAATGTCGAACAGCGTGGCGGGCAGCACCAGCGGCGGCACCTTTTCCATGCTGTGCAGGGGTGCCGGCAGGTCAACGAAGCCGGTGTCGCGCTGGTAGGGCCGGATGTCGATCCCCTGCACCCGGTAGTCCTGCGACATGTGTATCGGCACGTCGAAGTGCGTGCCCGAGTGCATGGAGGTGATGAGCAGGCTGATGGCATCGCCAAAACCGGGCTCGATCTTGCCGAGGTCCTTCTCCACGTACTCGTGGTAGCGGTAGAGGTAGAACTGGAAAGGCGGATCGAAGGGGTGCACCGGCATGCCTGGCCAGTAGGGCTGGCCGAGGTCGTAGACCCGGGCACCGGCGAGCAGCTTGTGGAGCGACGGATTGCTCATCAACCGCGCACGCTCAGGTCACGACCCCGCAGATCCGGAGGATGCACTGTACATAGATCCGGGTCATGTCCACCAGATCGCCGATGTGCACATGTTCGCCCTGGTGGGTGGAGAAACCGCCTCCGCCGCTGCGCAGCCGTCCGGCGGACCCGTAGTTCACGGTGGGGATGCCGTAGCGGTTCATGTGGGCGGCATCGCTGTACCAGGTTTCCATGCCGAACTCCGGTGGCGTGCCCAGTTCAGCGGTGTGCGCGGCAACGATGGTCTGGATGAGTTCATGATCGTCGGGGACGGAGGTGCCCGGCGCCGAGACGTAGATATCGACGGTGGTGCCAGCCAGCGCCGGGTGCTGGCTGACCACGCCCCGGACCAGCTGCCGCACCTCATTGTAGACCTGCACCGGCAGCACGTCCGGCAGGGTGCGGACATCGAGGTAGATGCAGCAGTTGTCCGGCGTGCGCGCCCCGCGCCACGGCCAGCCACCCTCGATGGCGGCGATATTCACCTTCGGCCGGAAATCGCCCACCGCATTGCGTTCAATGTAGTCGGGCATCCACTTGTGCAGCGCATCAAGGATCAGCGTCGAGTTGCTGATGGCGTTCTGTTCCGGCTTCGACCAGGCGGTGTGGATCAGTACGCCGGGCACCGTGATCTTGAGCCACGTCGTGCCGCAGTGACGGGGAATCACCATCATGTTGGTCGGCTCGCCGAGGATGCAGTAATCGGCCACCGCGCCGTGCGTGATCGCGAATTTCGTGCCCACGCCGTAGCCCTGGTAGGTGGGGCCGTCGAACTGGTTGACGGGGGATTTCTCGATCTCGCCGCAAACCCCGGCAATGACGACATCGCCGGCCAGGCGGATGCCCGCGGCCTTTATGGCCTCGCAGGCAACCACATAGGTCGCGAGCGCGCTCTTCATGTTGAAGGAGCCCATGCCGTAGATCCATTCATCGTCCACGACCGTGCCTTCGCAGCGATAGCCGATGCCACGGTCGGCATGCTCGGGACCGAAGGATGTGTCCAGGTGGCCGTTGAACATCAGGCTCTTGCCCAGGCCCGCGCCCTCCAGGAGGCCGACCGCGTTGTAGCGCTGGTCGCCGATCGGCTGCAGGGTGGAGCGCAGGCCGGCGCCGCGCAGTACCTCGTGAAGTGCGCGCGCCATGTCGCCCTCGAAGCCGGTCGGACTGGGCACGTTGACCAGCTGCACCACCAGGTCGACGAGGCGGTCCCGGTCAATGTTCTCCACCGCGCGCCGGGCGAGAGCCGGATCTATCCTGTTAGCCATGTCTGCATCCCCGCAATGGGCGTTGGGTCAAATCAGCCGCCGGCCACGATGTGCGTGACCAGGGTCCCGAGCTTCTCGATCCTGGCTTCGACGAGATCCCCCGGCTTCAGCCACTCCGGGACCTTCATGCCGGCAGCCACGCCAGGCGGGCTGCCGCTGGTGATGATGTCGCCCGGCTCGAGCGTGGTGTTGGACCACCAGGCGACCAGTTCGGCCGTCTTGTAGTGCATCTGCGAGGTATTGGCGTTCTGGCGGGTGACGCCGTTTACCAGCAGCTGCATGCCGAGATTGTGGGCATCGCCGAGTTCATCCGGCGTGACCAGGTGCGGGCCAAAGGGACAGGAGCCATTGAAGCTCTTGCCGAGCAGGATCACCTTGTTGGAGTGCTCGCGGGCCTGGATGTCGCGGGCCGAGAGGTCGTTGAAGATCGTGTAGCCGGCGACATAGTCCATGGCGTCGGCAATGGGCACCCTGAAGGCCGGCTTGCCGATGATGATGGCGATCTCGATCTCGTAATCAAGCTGCCGGGTGAAGTGCGGGACCGGCACGCTGGCGCCTGATGCCACGACGGAGGAGGGGGCTTCCAGAAAGCCCGTCGGGTGCTCGAAGTGGAAGTCCTTCCAGTTATGGGACTGCCACTCCGGTTCCTGCCAGGTCGTGAGCTCGCTGAGATGTGCTGTAAAGTTGCACGACGTGTGCAGGATCTTGCCGGGACGGGGCACCGGGGCGCAGAGGACGATCTCGTCCGGGGTGAATGCGCAGCGTTCGCCCCGTGGGCCCTTGTGCCGGGCGAGCGTTGCCGGCTGCAGTTTGCCGCCCAGCTGCCCGAGGGCGGCCCGCGCCTGCTGCATGCCGGCCTTGCCCAGCTGCAGGAAACCCAGCATGTCGGCAGGGATCTGTCCGCCCGACAGCGCGTGGAGGTCGACGTAGCAGCCCCCGGTCCATGCCCCAATCGTCTGCCGGTTGCCTTCCTTGATCCTGAAAGTGGCCAATTGCATGATGATCAGGCTCCGGGCTTCAGCTTGGGAAGGACCTGTTCGCCGAACAGGCGAATCGTCTCCAGGTTGTCGGCCTCGCTTGCGCCAACGACTTCGAGCAGGGGCAGATTGAGCCCGGCGTCCACCAGTTCCTGGGTAATCTCCAGGCACTCTTCCGGCGTACCGGAAATACAGGTGAAGGCGCGCTGCATGGCGTCGGTGACGAGATGGGTGACCTTGTCCTCCGTGCCGTCAGCGATGGCCTTGCGGAACGGCGCCCAGGTGTCGTCGCCCAGCCCGGAGGTGCTCAGGATCACGTCGTTCTTGATGTTGCGCAGCTTGTTGATGATGTAGGTGCCGGTGTAGCTGCGGGTCGCGTCCTTGGCCTTCTTGCCATTCTTCGAGCAGGCCGCAAGGATGACGCCGCCAACCGGGAAATCGGCCGGCAGGGTGCGGCCGTGCGCCGCGGCGCCTGCCTGGCAGTTCTTGCGCGCATACCGTGTAAAGCCCGGCGAGGTGAGGCCGGGCAGCAGAAGTCCATCGGACATCTCGCCGGCAAGCTTCTGCATCAGGGGCCCGGTGGCGCCGATGTAGACGGGGATCTCCGTTCGCAGGCCGCGCCCCTTGCGGTCAACGGCCGGCATGTCGCACTTGAAAAGTTCGCCGTCGTAGGCAAAGGCCTTGCCGCTCGCAATGCCGCGGATCATCTCGGTGCACTCCCGGTGCGTCTTGACCGGCGTGTACTTCTTCATGTCGAGGTCGAGGTACTCGGTGCCGACCTTGCCGGCGCCGAGCCCCATGATGAAGCGCCCGCCTGACAGGTCGTCAATGCCGACGCATTCGGAGGCCTGAACGGTGGGGTGGCGCATGTATGGCGAGGTGATGCCGAGGCCGATCGGTATCGTGCGGGTGGACATTGCGGCTGCCGCCAGGGTGGAGAAGCACCCGCGGGCCTCGTGCCCGTACTTGCGGAACCAGTGATAGGCCTCGGCGATCCAGAAGCCGCCGTTGTATCCCGAAGCCTCGGTCTGCGCCGCGTACTTCTGGATCGAGGACATGGGTTCGTAGGACTTGAAGATGACCCCGACCCGGGGGTGCGTGTTGCTCATTGCCGTGCTCCTAGATGCGGATATCGTCAACAGGGTGGTTACAGGCTCGATTCGCCGCCTGTGTAGTACTTGACAGGGATGCCAGACAGCGGCTCACCGCCGTTCTGGCCGACGCGGAAGGTTTCCTGGAAATACAGGCACGCGCTGCGGTCCTCGGTCATGACGTGTGGGTGCATGGAGCACACCATGTCCTCGACCAGGGCAAACTCCGCGCCTTCGCCAATGCGCGGGTGCTCGATCATGGTCATGCCGATGGAGTGTCCGCAGACGTGGCCGAGGCGCCAGCCTTTGCCTTCGAAGGGCTTTATGCACTTGCGATGCACGTCCTCCGCGGATGCCCCGGCCTTCATGTGGGTCCTGGCCAGTTCGTGAAACTCGCCGTAGGCATCCAGCAGCTGGCGCGTGATGTCGCTGATGCCCCTGGGCGCAAGCAGGCGCGAGAACTCCACCCAGTGCCCGCCTTCACCTGAAACCTCGAGGCCGTACATCAGCGCGTCGCTGTCCTGCACCTTGCGATGCGGGTCGGCAAAGACCATCTGCGGCCGCAGGCTGCCGTGCTCGCCCATGAGCACCATGTCCATGGTATTGCGCGCGGTGCCCCTGGAAACGAAGACCTGCTCCGCGACGCCCATCAGTTCGGCTTCGGTCCTGCCGGGCCGGTACGCCTGGATGACGGCGAGGACCCCCGCCTTGTTGATCTCCATGGAGTGGCGGATGGACGCCAGCTCCTCGGCGCTTTTCTGCGCCCGGGCATGATCGAAGGCGACATCGAAGTCAACCAGTTCAAGGCGCCTGTCGGCCAGCGCGCGGTAGTCGCGTACCGGCATGATGAACTCGAGGCCGTAGACGCCTACGCGCTTCCAGCCCTGCTGCACGCAGTGATCGGCCAGCCACTCGCCACAGTGCGGCGGCATGGCTCGCTGCGTGACGAAAGTCTGGCTGTGATCGCCGACCCAGGTCGCCTCCCTCGGAAAGACCGCGATCGGGTCGCCCTTCATCGGCACCAGCACGTAGGCATAGCGGTGCAGGATGTGGAAGCCGCACATGTAGCGTACGGCGCCCTCGAATCCGCTGTATTCGCTGCCGCTGACGATCAGCGCATCGAGGCCTGCTGCGGCCATCGCCTTGCGGGTGTTCTGGTAACGGCGGGCAACCTCGGCCGGACTGGGCTGGAACAGTCTCTGTGTGCTCATGCGATGGCTCCTTGCCGTCTCAGTCCTTGCGGGTCCATGAATGTTCCATGCCCTCGATCAGGGCCCAGATCGCCCGGTTGAGCGGCGTCGGAACGCCCGTCTGCTCGCCAAACTGCACGATGCCGCCATTCAGCGCCGCGATCTCCGTGCGGCGGTGCGCCAGAACGTCCTGCAGCATGCTGGCCTTGTGCAGGTAGGCCACCTCGCGGGCGTGGTCGATGAGTTTCTCGGGATCACTGTCCGGCGTGATGCCGAGCGCCCTGGCAACCGCCACGCCCTCGGCGGCGAGCCCGGAGATCAGCTGGCGGACCTGCGGCTGGTCGCACGCCACGCCGTGCGGCAGGCCGGTAAGGGCGCCGATGGGATTCGTGGCCGCATTGAAGATCAGCTTGGTCCACTGGGCGCCACGGGCATCCTCCATGGCGAGGGTCTCCATCCCGGACTCGGTGAGCCGTGCGGCCAGTCGTGTGACCTCGGCCATGCTGGCCGGGCGCGGCTCGAAGGGCCCGATCCAGGTCTTCCCGCCGGTATCCTGCTGCACATGCCCCGGCTCGATGATGCGGCCGGCCGGGAAGGTGGTGCCGCGCATCACGCGCGGGGCAAACTCGGCGATGATTTCCTCATTGCCGACGCCGTTCTGCACGGAGCACACGGCCGCATCGCGGAAGATCGCGGCGGTCGCTGCCATCGCCGGCCGGGTGTGCAGCGACTTGGTGGCTACGATGCCGAAGTCGCAGGGCGGGATCGCGGCAGGGTCGCTGCTCGCTTTCGGGTGCGAGGTGAGGTCGGCCTTGCCCGACAGCCGCAGGCCGCGGGCATTGATGGCATCGACGTGGGCCTTGTCGAGGTCGTAGGCCCAGACCTCGACGTCTTTCAGTTTCGCCAGATGCGCGGCAAACAGGCTGCCAATGGCGCCACAACCGACGATGCAGACTTTCATGCAAGGCTCCTTTGCGGCGCGTTGCGGGCGGCCGCCTGCCTACGGAAGGCGGCTTCCCGCCCTTTGACCAGGCGATACAGCGTCTCGTGGATAGGCGCCGGAACGCCGACCCGATGCGCCTCGCGCACCACGGCGCCGGTCAGCCAGTCCACTTCGGTGGGTCGTGCAGCCCGGATATCCTCGAGCATCGAAAAGACGTGGGCATACTCGTCATTCCCGGTCTGGCCCTCGCTGACTGCCTTCACGTTCATTTCCCACGGATCCCGGTAGAGCGTTATGCCGAGTGCGGCCGCGACCTGCCGGCCCTCGGCCATCATCGCGAACACCAGGTGGCCGAGATCGCTGATATCGTCCCTTTTTGCGAAAGCCTGGACATGCGGCAGGTCAGTCAGCGCCCCGATGCTGTTCACGGATGAATTGAAGAGCAGCTTCGACCATTGTGCAGGCAGCAGGTCCGCAAAAGTCTTGGTCTTGAGGCCAGACTGTTCGATCAGCGCCGCAACCTGCTGTACGTCGGCGTAGGATGCCTTGCCCTTCGCCCAGGGTCCCATCCAGGTCGCGGTGTCCAGTTCGTACTCCACTTCGACATCGGAGTGGCGTACGCCACTCATGAAGGTGACTGCCGAAATGATCGGCCAGTCACCATGCCGGGCCACGACTTCCTCGCAGCCCAGGCCGTTCTGCACGGTCATCACCGTGGCCGACGGGAAATGACCGGCGATGGTCCGTGCGCTGGCTTCGACAGCGGTGGCTTTAGTGGCCAGGATCACGAGGTCCACTTCACCCAGGTCGCCCGGATCGGTGGCCGCTTGGACCGGGGCGTGCAGCGCCGCCTTGCCGCTGACCCGGAGGCCTTCCGTGTTCAGCCTCGCAGCATGCTCGGCTCGCCGCGCCAGCACCGTGGTCCGTACGACCGTACCGAGATGTCCGGCAAAGAGGCTGCCGATGGCCCCGGCGCCAACGACACAGACGGACCGGATTTCCTGCATGTACTACGTCCAGAGTGGGTCGGAAAGCAGCCGGTCGCAGCAGGGAGCAGAGTGACCACGACTGTCAGAATGTACCCCCAACCCATCCGGATGCACTCGGCGCTTCGAGCAGCCGGCTTGTCAGAAGCGGCGCCAAACGCGACCTGCGGGATCGGGCCTGCCGTTTTCGGGGCGGGGATAGTCGGATCGGATGCCGGTGCTATGATTGGACCATCACTGAGTCTCCGGCCGCCGGTCGGGATTAGCCGCCGTCGGCACAGAAGCGAGGGTTTGCAATGGCCGCTACCTCCAAAGCAGTGCACAACTCCATCAAGCCCGGTCGCTGGGTGCGGTCCACCTGCAAGATGTGCCTGCACTCGTGCACGAACCTCATCCACGTGACCGAAGACGGGATCATCAACAAGGTCGAGGGTGATCCCACCAACCCGTCCAACAAGGGCAAGCTCTGTCCCAAGGGTAATTCCGCGATCATGCGGCACTACGATCCCAACCGGTTCAGGGAGCCGCTGAAGCGGACCAATCCGGAAAAGGGTCCGAACGTCGACCCGATGTGGCAGCCCATCAGCTGGGACGAGGCGCTCGATCTGGTGGCGGGCAAGCTCAGGGAGTGCCTGCAGACCGATCCGCGCCGGATCATTCCGTCGCTCGAAGATTTCCAGAAGATGAACATCTGGGTCTGGCCCCTCTCTTTCGGCAACTTCAATTTCTTCCAGTCCGGCGGAACGATGTGCGGCGGGGCCTACCACCCGATCAATGGCTACGTGCATTCGGCCTTTGCCGCGGCCAACGATGCCAAGTACTGCAAGTTCTGGCTGAATGACGGCACGGGTGACGGGTTCTCGTCCCATCTGCATGCGGCCGCGCAGTCAAACTGGGTGGCCGATGCGCGTGTGGAGCGCGGCATGCGCTGCGTGACCGTGGAGCCGCGGCTGTCCATTTCGGCTGCAAAATCCGAAGAATGGGTGCCGATCAGGCCGGCCACCGACCGCCAGTTTGCGCTGAGCCTGAGCCATGTGCTGGTCAACGAGGGCTGGTACGACGGCGCTTTCCTGCGCAACGACACCAATGCGCCCTATCTGGTGGGCGAGGACGGCTACTTCGTCCGCAACGCCGACGGCAAGATCTATGTCTGGGACGCGACGGAAAACCGGGCCAGGCTCTGGGATGATCCCGGCATCGGCCAACTGGCCCTGGAAGGCACCTACACCGTAGAGGGCAAGACCTGCCGGCCCGCGTTCCAGCGCTTCAGGGACATCCTTGCGGAGTGCTCGCCGGAGGCAATGGAAAAGATCACCACGGTGCCGGTTGCCACCGTGCGCCGGCTGGCCCGGGAGATGTACGACGCCTCCGGCATCGCAACCGATGCGAAAATCGAGATTGACGGGCGCGTCATGCCGCTGCGGACCGCCGCCTACAATTACTACCGTGGCGCGCAGGGCCACAAGCTGGGTTTCCAGACCAATCATGCCTTCAAGATGGTCAACTTCCTGCTCGGCTGCATTGACGCGCCGGGCGGCCATATCGGCGTGACCCTCGACGACCAGTGGGTGGATCACAGCCACATCGAGCCCGGCGAGAACGGCATGATCAAGCCAACCCCGCATCAGCTCGGTCCGGTACCGCCGTTTGCCTACCCGCCCCAGACCTTTCACCTGATGGACTATTTTCCGGTCGGGGTCCACCCGCCCCATCTCAACCTCGAGGTATTCCTCAACCCGGAGAAATTTGGCGTCGAATTCCGCCCGGACACCATGATCGTCTGCCACTCCAATCCGATCTGGGCCATGCAGGGCCCGCGCGAGAAGTGGTTCGAGTTCATGAAGAGCATGAAGTTCATTGCCGTGTCGGACATCATTCCCACCGAGACGACCCAGTGGGCCGATGTCATCCTGCCGGGGCACGACGTGTTCGAAACATGGAACATGACCATGATCGAGCCGCCGCACACCGAAGGCATGTGCATGCGGCAGCCGGCTGTCGAGCCGATGTTCAACACCAAAACCGAGGAGGAAATCTTCGCGGAGCTTGCCGAGCGCATCGGCGTGCTCGACAGCTACAACGAGGTGCTGAACATGGCTCTCGGCTTCGTGCACAAGCCGGAGCTCAGGCTCGAACCGGGTATCAAGTACACCGACAAGGAGATTGCGCGCCGCAAGGGGCTGCTCTGGAACGGCAAGGACCTGGACTGGTACGTCGAGCACGGCCACGCCGTCACGGAGCGGCGCACCGACAAATGGTACCGGCCCTGGGAGGGCATGCGCCTGCACTTCTATATAGAGGACATGGTCAGCGTGCGGGACGACCTGATGGCCAAGATGGAGGCGGCCGGCGTGCCGTTCCGGCATGAGTGGGCCTGGGAAGACTACCAGCCCCTGCCCACGCCGCGGCTCGACCCGGTGCACAGCGAGCCGCCCGAGTACAACCTCTACGGCATGTTCTTCAAGGACGTCCAGATCAACTTCGGCGAAAGCCTGAGCAATCCGTGGATCCAGGACATCGTGTACCGGGATCCGGTGCACATTGCACTCATGCTGAATCCCCGGACGGCCGAAAAGCAGGGCCTCAAGGCGCTGGACATCGTCAGGGTGGACTCGCCCTACGGCAAGATCTATGGCCGGATCGGCGTCTCCGAGGGCTGGCATCCCGACACGCTTGGCGTGTCCAATGCGCTGTCGAGGGCCAAGACCCAGTCAAAGGGCATCAAGCACGCAGGCGGCCATTTCAACGATCTTCTGCCCTATGACCTCAAGAATACCGACGGGGTGACGGGGCAGCCGGAGACGGTGTGCAAGGTGAAGATCACGAAGCTGCCGGACTGGCCCCAGTTCCTCAAGGATGGCGGGTCCGTCTATGACCTGATAGACGAGATTGCCCGGCCCGGCAAGGGAAGGAAGCACTGATGGCACGCTATGGCATGGTGTTCGACCTGAAGCGTTGCATCGGCTGCAATGCCTGTGTCGTTGGCTGCAAGCAGGAAAACTCGCTGCCCGACGGCGTGTTCTTTACCCGTACCCTCAGCGAGGAGTACGGCGTGTACCCGGTGGTCAATCGCGTGTACATCCCGACGCTGTGCAATCACTGCGAGGATGCGCCGTGCGAGAAGGTCTGTCCGACCGGCGCCACCTATACCCGGCCGGACGGCATCGTCATGGTGAATCCGGACACCTGCATCGGCTGCGGCTCGTGTGCCGTTGCCTGCCCCTACGACCAGCGCAATGAAATGAAGGCGGACGCCTTCAAGGACGGGCTGTTCGGTACCGGCGAGCTGACCGCGTTCGAGAAGCAGGGTTATCCGCGCTATACGCCCGGCATGGTCACCAAGTGCGATTTCTGCAGCGGGCGCGTGGACGCGGGACTCGATCCCGCCTGTGTGGTGACCTGCCCCACCGATGCCAGGATCTTTGGCGATCTCGACGATCCCAACAGCAAGGCCAGCACCCTGATACGGGAACGCGGCGGGCGTCCGCCGCTGCCGGAGAAGAACACCAGGCCCAAGGTCTACTACATCGACTAGGGTCCAGGCAGAAGAGGGAGAACGAGAGTGGCTGCACGTGACCTGCCCATCGTCGGCGACAGTTTCAAGCTTGGCTACCGTCTGCAGCGCTACTGGGACACGCCGATGGCCAGCGCCTTCTTCTTTGGCGAGCTTGGCGGCGGCCTGTTTTTCGTTTCCCTGCTGTTGGGGTATGCGCCCGGCATGCTGGCCGGCCTCGCGATCACCGGTCTCCTCAAGACCTGGTTCCACCTCTCGCACATGGGTGTGCCCTTCAGGTCGTGGCGGGCGATTCTGCGCCCCGACCGGTCCTGGATCAGCCGCGGGCTCATCGGCATCGTGTGTTTCATCGGCCTTGGCGGTGCCCATGCCCTGAATGTCTGGCTCGACCTGCAGGCGGCCTGGGGCCTGAGTCCCGGGCTCGGCGTCGTGCTCAAGGTTCTGGCTGCTGCTGCGGCGCTGGTGGTCATGTGCTACCAGGGCTTTGCGATGTCCCATTCCACGGCAATTTCGCTGTGGAATACCGGGCTCATGCCGGTATCCAGCCTCGTGTATGCGGCTACCGGCGGCGTCTTCCTCAATCTGGTCGCCGGTTCGGAGCCGCGGCCCCTGCTGGTCAACGTGGGGCTGCTGCTGTTGCTGGTGCTGGCGGCTGTGCTCGTCAGCCTTCTGCATGCGGCACACCATGGCTCTCCCGGTGGCCGCAAGTCCGTCGAGTTGCTCACCCGGGGCCTCTATGCGCGATGGTTCTATGGCCTGGTCTGTGTCGCGGGCGTGCTGTTGCCCGCCGTACTGCTCGGCCTCGCTGCCGACAGCGGGGCAGCCGTCGGCATTGCGGCGCTCGGCATGCTGGCCGGCTTCTACGGCTTCCGCCTGCTGATCTTCAAGGCCGGCGTCTTCGAACCGATCATGAGCTTTCGTCCCTGAGCGTGTCCGCGCCGGGCGGGCAGTCCGGCCAGCACGGCGTTCGCGTCGTGCCCGCCTATTTCATCCCCGGTGCCGGGCAGGCGCCACTCCGCGAGGACTGTCCGGTGGTCGAGGAGGCCATGCTCACGGTCGACGTTGCCGAAGTGGGCTGGTTTACCCTCATGTGGACGCCGACCGCATCACTGCATGAGGTGCTGGGCTATAGCCACGACCGCGGGGTGCTGGCCGCCACGGACGATCCGGAGGTTCTGGCCCTGACGGCCGGCTTCCTCTTTACCGAAGGCCTCATCCGCAGCCTCGGGGACGTGCGCCGGATGGAGGTCTGCGGGAACGATCCGGGCATCGTGCGCGTTGAGCTCGCCGAACCGCAGAGCGTCAATCCCCGGCGCAGGAACGTTACCGTGGCCAGTTCATGCGGCGTATGCGGCGGGAGCGAGGCTGTCGACAGGCTGGTCGAGGGCCTGTTCCCGGTGGCGGATACCGTGCGCCTGGGCAGCGGGCAGTTCGTGCAGTTGATGGCGGAGATGCGCACGCTGCAGACCGTGTTCAACCAGACCGGCGGGGCCCACGGCGCTGCCGTGTTCGATCGCACGGCCGGCATCGTCGCCGTGGCCGAGGACCTCGGGCGGCACAACGCGCTGGACAAGGTCATCGGCATGTGCCTCCTGCGGCAGATCGACCTGTCCGGTTGCGGCGTACTCTTGTCGAGTCGCCTGAGCCTGGAAATGATCACCAAGGCCATTCGCGCGGGGTTCGAGATCATTGCGGCCGTATCGGCGCCGACCTCGCTCGCGATCGAGATCGCCGAGCGCTTTGGCGTCACCCTCGGGGGATTCGTGCGTGGCGGCCGTGCCACGATCTACTCCCGGCCGCAGCGCATTGCCGAACTCGTTGCCCTGCAGCCGGCGGACGCACGGCGCCCTGGCTCCTGACCGGAGTCGGCGCAAAGAAGCGCCACAAAAAAGGGCCCGCGACCGTCCCGGGTCGCGGGCCCTGGCCTGATCCCGGATCAGCGTCCGGTCTTGCGCATCTGCTGCACGTTGAACAGCGACGGCGGGTTGCCCTCCGCATTCAGGTGGGACTTGAACTGTAGCGTGGTGCAATGCATGGCCTGCTCGTCGAAGAACAGCGCGCAGTCATCGACCGCCACGCCACCGCCCTTGTTCTGCGCCAGGTGATGGTCGGAGTGCGACTTGCAGATCGGGAAGTACTTCCACGGCGCTCCCTTCTTGTCGAACAGCGTCACGATCGGCAGTGTGGCGCTCTCTGAATCCATGTAGATCATCCGCTTGCTCAGGGGATGGTTCGGATCCTTCGGGTTGCCCTCGATGATGTAGGACTTTCGCAGCTGCCACGTGACCTGCGGGAAGCAGTTGCCCTGGCCGCCGAACTTGACGAACCGGAAGCCATCCTTGTCACCGGCGGGCTCCGAATCCAGCTGCTTCTCCTCGTTGTGCTTGTGATAGGGCATCAGCACGTTCTGGGTGCCCTTGTAGGTCCACTTGTAGTCGTCCAGCCTGCCGTTGTAGCCCTCGAAATCCTCGATCATCGCGTCGGTGCCAAGGAAGGCGTCGGTGATCTGTCCGACAGCCAGGCGACGGACCCTGCGCTGGAAGCCGAGATAGAGCCAGCCATCGTCGCGCTGCAGGTCGTTCTCGTAGCGCCAGATCAAAAGCTGAGTATTGGCGAGATCGAAGGGCTCGAGCACGTTCGCATAGATGGAGCGGAAGATCTGGCCCGGATTGGGCGTGATGTCGGGCTTCGGGTCGAATATCGTCCGGTGCTTCCAGTTGAGGAAGTGCCAGTCGAAGCGCAGCTGTCGCTCGCTTTGTCCCGTCTTGGCGTTGCGGAAGGTCCACCAGAAGGGGTTGATCGTCTCGCTGTCGCCGGCATTGATGGAGCGCTGGAAGTTCCACATCAGCTTGAGGCCGGCCTGCGGATCCTTGAGGTCGGGCTCCTGCGGGAACGGCCGGCCCGCCTCGAAGTTCACCAGCATGCCTTCAGGCGACAGCTTGACCTTGTCGGCGCCCTTGCGCGTGGCCTCGATGTAGTTCGGGTGCTGGGGCAGCGAAAAGGTCGGGCCGGTCTGGATTTCGAACCAGCCCTTCTTGACGTACCGGAAGGTGAAGGGGTCGAGAATCCCTTCGAGCGCATCAACGTTCTGGGCGTTGATGCGCACACCCGGACTGTAGCCGGGCGCGGTGGGGGTTGCCTTCTCGTAGGGTGCGAAGGCGTTCTTGATGACGTCGTCGGAAACCTGGGCGCTCGCCGTGACGCCATTCAGGCTGGCTACTGCGGCGCCGAGGATGATTAGCCTCTTCATGGTCACAAACCTCGCAATCAGAACTGGTAGCGTAAGGTGAACTGGATCTCGTCCTCGTTGACCGCGGTGCCGATCGGGCCGGACCGGAAGCGCCCGAGCGGCTCGAAGCCCTGCATGCCGAGGCTGCTGAAGGCGACCGTGCAGGCGCCGGGGGCGGCCTGGAAGACCGGCAGCGGGCATGAGCCCGCCTCGCCGGGCGTCGTGGGCACCGCGGCGGCCGGGAAGGGATTGGCGGAACGGTTGTCGTCGGCGGGGATGGCGCCGCCGCTGTCGTTTGCCCACTTGAGGTTCAGCGCGAGCTTGAACACCCAGTTGTTGGCCGGCTTGAACTCAATTGACGGGCTGATGACGCCGGCTTCGGCCTCCGTGTCGTAGGCCGTGATGATCTGGGGCGTGAGGCGGTCATTCAGGTAGTTGCCCTGGATCAGCAGCGTCAGCAGGATGTTGTCCTCCCAGTCCTGGAAGCCGATCTTGTCGAAGTAGGTGTTGTTGGCGGGGTCATCGGGCGGGATGGGAATGCCGATCGAGTTCACGCTGTAGGTCTCGTAATCCATCAGCCGCTGGTAGAAGACCTGGCCGGAGATCAGGAAAGCGCGGTTCTTGTTCAGGAACGGGATGAAGGTGGGCCGGTCGAAGCCGACCACCGCACGAAACACGTCCGAATCCGAGAACAGGCGGGGCTTGCTGGTATCTGCAAATTCCTCGCCGGTCGTGTACGAGGTCTCGAACCGGAAGGAGCTCTTGAGCTTTTCCGAGTACCAGTCGGCCGAACCGCCGACCATGAACAGCCGCGGGAAATCGACGTCGAAAGCGATGTCATAGTCGTGCGGCACGCTCTCGATGGCCGGGGTGAACGGGTCATCGGTGGGAATCCCGCCCCGCAGTGACGGGAACTGCGAGTAGAAGTACATCGCGTTCAGGGAGAAGCCCACACCCCTGAAGACGCCCTCGATGCGGCCACCGAATTCGCTGTGGTCGGGCTCATTGACCTGGCGGATGCCGATGGCGTTGGCCGGGAAGTCCACGGTGAAACCGGCGGCCGGGAAGTTGCCCACGGTGCAGCCGTTGTCCCAGCAGTTGGCCAGCGCGCGGAACAGGTTTCCGGCGCCGAGAATGGCGTAGGGCTCGCCACCCTGTCCGAGGTCGTGCGGGCGGAAATTCTCGACCTTGTAGAGCAGCTGGTAGTTCAGGTCATCGAATACCTTGGTCGCACCGATGCGGTATTCCATGTTGACCATGACCTGGGGAATGCGCGAGTCCTCGAACTCGGCGTAGAGGTTCTCCCGCGAGAAATCCATCGGGTTGACGATGTCCAGCACCCGGAACAGGTCGGTCCGGCCCCAGACGACCTGTTGCCGGCCAATGCGGAAGGCGAGCTCGTTGTCGCCTTCGCCGACCGGAATGGTCGCATTGACGTAGAGCTCCCGGATGAAGTCGAGATCGTCGTTGATCTCCTTGAAGCGCAGCTCGTCGCTGCGCTTGTCCATATAGCCGCTGAGGCAGCCCCGGTTGTCCTTGTCGCAGGGGCGGACGGGCGTCGCCAGGGTGACGCCCTGGTCCTGATAGGAATAGATATCGGCGGCGGCAAAACGCAGGCCGTCATTCGGATTGCCGGGCGAGTTGATGGTGCCGCCGGGGACGCCGGGCAGCGGGATCGCGCCGTCCGTAAAGGGCGAGAAGACGCCGGCGTAGGAGGGCGTCGTTGACGGCGGGAAGGGCGGCGTATTCGGATCGCCGGTCGCCAGGATGCCGAACAGGGCCGGGTTCCCGGGGGCCGAGAAGTTCACCGGCCCGCCGGCATTGCGGCCGTAGTCCTTGTCGTTCAGGTCGTAGACGCCGTCGTAGCTCAGGCGGAGGGTGCCGCCGACCGACAGCTCCGAGAAGATGCCGCGTGGCTGCAGGTGCTTGAAAAGTTCCACCTGTGCCTGAAGACGTTGCTTGGTCAGTCCCACGTCATCCCGGTAGTTGGTCTGGTTTTCCAGGAAACCGCGGACCTCGAGGGTGCCGTCGGCCGAGTTCCACACCGCGTGGGCGGGCGATACCAGTCCGATACACAGCGCCAGGCCGAGGACGCGGCCGGGTGCTGGCTGTATGCGTAGGCGTGTCATGTGCTTTCCCCCTGGAAAAAGACGCTGGCCTGAAGTGCCCGGAATCGCAAACGTGATGCGGGCAGGATGCCCTGCCGCCATCCCCTCGCCGAGACGCGGGGCCCCCGGGTTATCTTCTGCCACGCACGGGAATACGTCGTCAATGGGGTGCGGGCAACAGTGTCAGATTAGTATGCAGGCCTGCCGGAAATGAACGGTTCACCGGCCGGGATTCACCGAGAATCATTGTTGTTTCTGGCACTGCCGATCAGATCCGGAAGAGGGGGGTTGTGTGAAAGCCACAGCCGGTAAAGCCGGTCGCTTCGTGACGGGTCGTTGGCCCGTGCTCATGCTGGTCGTTGCCAGCACGCTCGCGGCGTGCGAGGCGCGGCTCAACCTCGAGGGGGTGCAGGCCAGCCAGTCTTCGGCAATTCGCCGCAGTGACCTGTTCCAGGCCGCGGCAACCAACGGCAAGGCGATCATCGTGGTCGGCAATCACGGGCTGGTGGTCCGGTCGGTCGATGCCGGTCTCACCTGGGCGCGCCAGGAGCTGGCCGGCTGGCCGGCCCTGATCGATCTTGCCGCCTGTCCCAACGGGCAGTTCGCCGCACTCGCGACCGAAGGTCAGGTGCTCGTCTCCACCGATGACGGGCAGACCTGGATCCCGAACCCGATACAGACCGAGGAATCGCCGCAGGGCATCACCTGCGACCCGGACGATCGCCTCTGGGTGGTCGGAAGCTTTACGACGATCATCGTCAGTGACGACGGTGGCCAGAACTGGGATGACAGGTCCATTGGCGAGGACATGATCCTGACCACCATCCAGTTCAGCGATGCCGGCCATGCCCGGATATTTGGCGAGTTCGGCACCCACCTGCACACCACGGACGGTGGTGAAACCTGGGTACAGGATGTCCCCCTCCCGGACGAGTTCTATCCCCAGGACGCCTGGTTCACTGACTTCGAGACCGGCTGGGTGTCGGGTCTTGCCGGCCAGATACTGCACACGACCGACGGGGGCGCCACCTGGGCGCAGCAGCAGACTCCGACCCTCGTACCGGTCTACACGCTGGTGGCCGACGGGGCGGACGTCTACGCAGCAGGCGGCGAAGGGGTGCTCCTGAAGCTGGATGGCGATCGCTGGCAACGCATAGAGCACGGTCAGCCGGTCCGTCTTTTCCTGCGCGTCCTCCACGTGATGGAAGACAGGAGACTGCTGATCGGTGGGGCCGGGGGTGCGTTCTACATCGTACCGGCAGGCGGCGACGTTGGCGCAGGGATCTGACATGAGCGACACACCGGGGTTCTTCCCGCGTTTCGGGAATACGCTGTTTGACCACCGCAAGGTGGTGCTGCTGGTCGTCGCGCTCATCACCGGCTGGTTTGCGTATCACATACCTGCCGTCCGGATGCTGTCGGATTTTGCCGATCTGCTGCCGCAGCAGCACCCCTACATCAAGCTCCATAACAGCATCCGCGACACCTTCGGCGGGGCAAATATCATCACGATGGCGGTGGAGGTCGAAGAGGGCACGGTGTTCACCAACGAGACGCTGGCCCGTATCCATCGCCTCACCGAGGGCATGGACCAGCTGACCAGCATCAACCACAACCTGGTGACCAGCCTCACGCACCGCAATACCCGCAAGATCTCCCTGACCCCGGACGGGAACATACGGTCGAAGACCTACTACGACCCGCAGTATGGCGATTACACGCCGGCCGAGCTGGAAGAGATGCAGCGCAACGTGATTGCCAGTCCGCGCGTCTTCGGCCTGCTGGTTTCGCCCGACCTGAAGGCGGCGATCATCAAGGGCACGCTGAACGAGGGCGCACTCGACTACGGCACCATCTTCACGGAGCTGCAGGCCATCCGCGCCCGGGAAGCCGCCCCGGGCGTCAGGATCTACGCCACCGGCAATCCGGTGCTGGTGGGCTGGGTGGATTCCTACAGCGTCCAGATCCTGCAGATCTTCCTGTACACGGTGTTCATCGTCCTCGGCATCCTGATCATCTACACGCGACGCCTGTACGGCATCCTGCTGCCCCTGCTGGGGATGGCGCTGACCAGCATCTGGGGCGTCGGCTTCATGGGCGTCGCCGGCTACAACCTCGATCCCCTGATGCTGGTGGTGCCCTTCCTGATCTCGGCGCGCGCCCTGTCCCACGGCATCCAGAAGGTCGAGCGCTACTTTCTGGAACTCTCCCGCACCGACGACAAGCAGCTGGCGGCCCGAAATACCTTCAATGCGCTCTTTCGTCCCGGCGCGCTCGCCATCGTTGCCGATGCAGCAGCGCTGTTCCTGATCGGCCTGGGATCAGTTCCCATCAACGACAAGATGGCGGTCTACGCGTCGTTCTGGGCGGTATGCATGGTGGTCACCGTGCTGGTGACCCTGCCGATGCTGCTCGCCATCCTGCCCAAGCCGCGCAAGATCGCGACCAAGAGCACCATTGTCCGCAAGATCTTTCCGATGCTGGCGCTGGTGGTCGGCACGCGCCAGCGGGCGCTGCGGGTGCTGTGGCTGACCCTGTTCGTGATGCTGGGCGCCACCTGGCTCAGTTTCAAGGTGCAGATCGGCGAGCCGGAGCCGGGCTCGCCGCTCCTGTATCGCGACCATGACTTCAACCTGTCATCCAAGGCCATCAACGAGCAGTTCCCGGGCTCTGAAGAGCTGTTCATCGTTGCGCGCACCGACGAGAAGGGCGGGTTGAAGCGGCCCGAGGTGCTCAAGGCGCTCGAGGACTTCCAGGCTTACATGCTCCTCGATGAAACCATGGGCGGCGCGAAAGGCATCAACAACCTCGTCACGCAGGTCAACCAGATGACCCGCAATGACGATCCGCGCTGGGCGGTGGTGCCCAATCAGCCCAGCGATGTCGGCGGGCTGATGTTCATGTACATGATGTCAGCACCCGTGCCCGGTGCGCTGCTGGAGTATCTGGATCCCGACGAGCAGGTCGCCAACATGGTCTTCTACTACAAGGACCATACGGGCGAGACGATTCGCCGGGCGATTCATATGGTCAAGGAGTGGCGAACGAACGTTGGCGACAAGGTTCCCGGCCTGAACATCGAACTGGCCGGCGGACCGGTCGGCGTGACGGCGGCCATTGACGAGGAAGCCTTCCAGACCAACGTCATCGTCGTCCCGGCGGTCCTGGCGCTGATCCTGGTATTCACCTTCTGGTTCTACGGATCCATCCATTCCGGCGTGATGATGCTGGTGTCGATGGGCTTTGCGACCACGCTGACGTATGCCTGCATGGGTCTTCTGGACATGGGCCTCAACGTCAATACGGTGCCCATGATTGCCGTGGGCATCGGCCTGGGGGTCGATTACGCCATCTACATGATGGATCGCATCAAGGAGGAGATGCATGTCGCCACCGATGTCCAGGATGCAGTGAGGCGTGCGGTGAGCACGACCGGCGTCGCCATTGCCTTCACGGCCACGACCCTGATCGGCGGGATCATCATGTGGGTCTTCATCTCCGACCTGCGGTTCCAGGCCGATTCAGCGCGCCTGCTGATCATCATGCTGATACTTAATGCCTGCTCGGCGATGTTTGTCGTGCCGTCATGGGTGGAAATCTTCAAGCCCAGGTTCATCATGCAGGCGGCCAGCGAACGATGGGCCAACGGCGACCGCCCCCCGCTCGACGAGCCCGGCATCTAGGAAGGGTGCTTGAGGACAAGGCCAGACCCCGTTCATACGGACGTGGCAAGTGCACGCGCCACCTTCTGCAGGCTCTGCAGGCTGTGCGCGGGCAGGAAGTCGTCGAGATGGGGCAGGGCGGTGCGCATGCCGCGGGTCAGCGGTTCATAGTCCGGGCTGCCGAGCAGCGGATTGAGCCAGATGAGGCGGCCCGCGCGCTGCCGGAGTCGAGCCATCTCCACGCCCATGAGCGTGGCGTTGCCGCAGTCCCACCCGTCGCTGAGCAGCACCACGACCGACGTGGAACGCACCATCTGCGGTCCGTAGCGGTCATTGAACTCGCGCAGGCAGCCGCCGATGTCCGTGCCGCCACCCCAGTCGCCGGCCCGCGCGGCAACCTCGCGCAGTGACTGGGCCACGCTGCGCGCCGCCAGCAGGTCGGTAATGACGGTCAGGCGCGTGGCGAACACCGCGACCTCCGTTTCCGGCAGTTCGCGGCGCAGGGCATAGATGAACTCGAGCAGGAAGCGCGAATAGCGGGCCATGGACCCCGAGACGTCGCACAGCAGCAGCAGCCGGGTGCGGCGCAGGCGGCGCCGATAGAAAAGCTCCGGCAGCTCGCCGCCGTGGGCAGCAAGCCGGCGCAGCATGCGGCGGAAATCCGGGAGCCTTCCGCGGTGATGCCGGACATGCCGCCGGGTGCGCAGGCTGGCGAAGTCGATGATGAAATCGCGGATGAGTTCACGCGCCCGTTCAATATCGGCCTCGGACAGCGTTGCCAGGTCCCTGCGGGCGATAAGCTCGTCCGGACTGTAACTGGCCGTGGCATCCGGTGGCGCGTCGTCGGCGTTGACGCTGTCCGGCGGTCGCGGGGCGGGGGACGGCCTGCCGCCGGTGAGTTCCGTCCGGTCGTCCTCCGGGCGTGGCCGGCCAGGGCGGAACAGCTGTCGCCAGTAGCTGCGATACACCTCGTCGAAGGTGGCGAGGTGTTCCTGCCTGTGGACGAGCAGGGCGCGGCACGCGGCGTGGAAATCCCGGGGTCGGGCGGGATCGATGTGGCGCAGGGCCTCCGCGAGGGTGACGGCGCTGCCGGGATCCGCGGGCAGGCCTGCCGCACGCAGACGTTGCACAAAGCCCAGCAGATGCCCCAGGAAGACGGGTGATGGCTGTGTCGCGGGGGCCGAGGGCACGGAGGTGCCGGGCTAGCGTGTGGTGGGGGCCGCAGCGAAGTCGGCCGCCTGCTGCGCTTCGCCGACCAGCCGGGCCGTGCCTGACCGGATCAGCCGCTCCTGATCCCCCTTGTACTTGAGGATGCAGCCCAGCGTCGTTTCAACCGTGGTGTCGTCAAGACCCGTGGCGCCGAGAGCGAGCAGAGCCTCGGCCCAGTCGATGCTCTCGGCGACCCCGGGGCGCTTGTAGAAGTCTTCCTGGCGCAGGCGCTGCATGAAGAAGGCGATCTCACGGGCCAGCACCTCGCCAATGCCGGGCACCCGGGCGCGCACGATCGCGAGTTCCTTCGCCGCGTCCGGGTAGTCGATCCACTGATACAGGCAGCGGCGCTTGAGCGCATCGTGCACTTCCCGCGTCCGGTTGGAGGTCAGCACGACAATCGGGATCAGTCGGGCCCGTACGGTGCCCATCTCGGGTATCGAGATCTGGTAGTCGGACAGTACCTCGAGCAGAAAGGCCTCGAACTCCTCATCCGAGCGGTCGATCTCGTCGATCAGCAATACCGGCGGCAGTGGGCCGCTGCTGCGGAGGGCGCGCAGCAGGGGACGCTGAAGCAGAAAGCGTTCGCTGTAGATGTCGGAACCGATCTGTTCCCGGTCGAGCCCGCGCGCCTCCTGCAGGCGAACCTCGATGATCTGTCGCGGATAGTTCCACTCGTAGAGCGCGGTAGCGGCGTCCAGCCCCTCATAGCACTGGAGGCGGATCAGTTCGGTGCCGAGAATCTGTGCGAGCACCTTGGCAAGTGCCGTCTTGCCGACGCCGGGATCCCCCTCGAGGAAGACCGGCCGGCCGAGCCGGACGGCCAGGAAGACGGTGGTCGCGATCCCGCGATCCGGAATGTAGCCGTGGGCTGCCAGCGCTTCGGCAACGGCGTCGATGCTGTCGAAGGCGGGCAGGCCCACGGCCGGCCGGTTGCCGGCGCCCTGGGGCGTGTGGTCGGAATCAGAGCTTGCCAAGGGCGGCGAGTACCTTCTCGGGCGTTATCGGCAGATCCCTGATGCGCACGCCGACGGCGTTGTAGATGGCATTGGCGATGGCCGGTGCCGGTACCGTGATACAGGGCTCGGACAGCGACTTCGCGCCGAACGGACCGGTGGGTTCATGGGACTCGATGAAGATGCTCTGGATATCACGCGGCATCTCGACGGCCGTCGGCATCTTGTAGTCCAGGAAATCACCCGCCAGGCAGGCGCCGGAGGCCGTATCGAACTGCAGGTTTTCCATGAGCGCATAACCCATGCCCTGCTGAAAACCGCCCTCGACCTGGCCTTCGGCGCCCAGGCGGTGAATCAGCCTGCCGAGATCGTGGGCATAGACGACGCGCAGCACCTGCACGACGCCGGTTTCGGTGTCGACCTCGACTTCGACGAACTCGACGGACACCGGTGACGGATTACCGGTCGGGGCCCGGCTCGAGACGCCGATGATGGTGCCCTTCTCGCCGACCGTTGTTGGCGCGGGGCCCTGCGCCGTGTGCTGCACGAACGGTGATTCCGCCCGCGTCGCAACCTCGGCCACGCTGAGTGAACGCCCCGGCGCACCGCTCACCGACACCCGCCCATTGCTGACGGTCAGGTCATCGGGGCTGGCTTCCAGCATGATTCCCGCTACTTCCAGGACCCGCTGACGGACGACCTTCGCAGCGGCCTGGACCGCCAGACCGGAGCTGTAGGTCACCCGGCTGGCATGGCTCGGCGCATCAACGGGCAACGTGGTGGTATCGGCCACCTGCACCATGCGCACCGCCTCCATCGGCAGGCCGAGTTCTTCGGCCGCGATCTGGCACAGGGTCGTGATCTGTCCGGAGCCGAGGTCCATGCTGGCCGTGGCCAGGTCTGCGGTTCCATCGGCATTCAGCTTCAGGATTGCGCCGGAGTGTTCGTAGATGTCCGGGAAGCCGAGGCAGCCGCTGACCCACAGGGGCTGGCAGGCAAAGCCGATGCCGCGCCTGCGCGTACCCCCGTCGCTGTTGGCCTTGTGGCGTTGCGACCAGCCGATGCCCTCGGCACCCTTCGTCAGGCACTCATCGAAGGCGTAGGAGTCCAGCTTCAGCCCCGGAATCATCGGGTGCGGATCACCCGCGTGGTGTGCGTTCTTCTTCCGGAATTCGATGGGGTCCAGCCTGAGCGTTTCGCAGATCTCGTCGATCTGGGATTCCGCGGCAAAGCAGGCCTGCGGCGAGCCGTAGCCGCGGTAGCCGCCGCCGATCATGTTGTTGGTGTAGACGGTATAACCTTCCCACCTGCTGTTCGGGCAGCGGTAGGTCATCAGCAGCCCGAATACGCCGTGCACGTTGATCACCTCGGCGCCGTGGGTCGCGTGGGCGCCGGTGTCGAGGATGCTCTTCGCGTAGCGGGCGGTGAAGGTGCCGTCCTTCTTCACGCCGGTCTTCAGGTAGACCTTGATCGGATGGCGGGCGGTGGTAATGAAGTCCTCGTAGCGGGTCTGCTCGATGCGCACCGGCCGGCCGCACTTCCGGCTGAGCAGCGCGGCGATGGGCTCGATGTAGCCGATGTCCAGCTTGCCGCCGAAGCCGCCGCCGATATACGGGGGCTTGATGACACGCACCTTGCTCTCGGGGATCCCGAGGATAAAGGCCAGCTTCTCGCGCACACCGAACAGGTGCTGCGTCGACGAGTGCACGGTGTAGTTGCCCTGGCTGTCACAGTCCACGATGCAGACGCGTGGTTCCATGTAGCAGGTGTGGACCCGGTGGCTGCTGTAAACACCCTCGAATACGTGGTCGGCGTCGGCAAAGCCCTTCTCCAGGTCACCGAAGGCGATGACGGGGTTCACGGCCACATTGTTCGCTGCATGTGCATGCAGCTGCGGTGCCCCGGGTTGCATGGCCTCTTCCGGGTCGAATACGGTTGGCAGTTCCTCGTACTCGACCTCGATGAGTTCGAGCGCCTGCTCGGCAATGCGGAGCGTGGTCGCGGCCACCGCTGCCACCGGCTGCCCGGCAAAGCGCACGGTGTCGCTCATCACCAGCATGTCCTGCACCATGCTGCCTGCCTCGGTGGGCACGAAGTACACGGTCGTGTACTTGCGTGTGGGCGCCTCGGCCGGGAGCAGAACGGCCTTCACGCCCGGGAGCTTTTCAGCGGCGGTGGCGTCAATGCGCAGGATGCGGGCGTGCGGGTACGGGCTGCGGAGCAGCTTGCCGTGCAGCATGCCCGGCACCTTCACGTTGACGGGAAAGCTCTTGCCTCCGGTGACTTTCTCGAGAGCGTCCGGTCGTGGCGGGCTTGTGCCGATTAGACTCATGTCGGGCTTCTCCGTTGGTCAGTTCAGGCCCTGGCGGCTGCCAGCTTGATGGCGTCCACGATCTTCGTGTAGCCGGTACAGCGGCAGAGATTGCCGGCGATCGCATGGCGTATCTGGTCTTCGGTGGGCTTGCTGACGGTGGCAAGCAGGTCCCTGGCGGCCATGATGATGCCGCAGGTGCAATAACCGCATTGCACCGCGCCGGCATCGATGAAGGCCTGCTGGAGCGGGTCAAGTCCGGCACCACCCGCAGCCAGGCCCTCGATGGTGGTCACGGCTTTGCCCTGCGCCCCCACCGCATACATCATGCAGGAGTAGACGACCTTGCCCTCCACCTGCACCGAGCAGGCACCGCATCCGCCCGAGTCGCAGCCTTTCTTCGGGCCGGTCAGCTCCAGGCGGTTGCGCAGCACCTGCAGCAGGGTCTCGTCAGCCTCAACCGCAACGTCGTGCGATTCGCCGTTGACCAGCAGTGAAATGAGTTTCTTCATGTGTCCGGTTCCGTCTCAACCCAGTCGTTCGAGGGCGGTGGCGAGCGTGCGGCGCACGTACACCCCGGCGATGTGCCGCCGGTAGGCGGCCGAGGCGCGGTGATCGGCAACCGCCTCAAAGTCGCGGGCCACCGCAGCGCCGGCGGCGGCGAAGGCCGCCGGACCGGCCGGTTGCCCGCGCAGTGCCGCTTCCGCGCCCGTCGCGCGCACATAGGTTTCGCCTACACCGCCACCGATGATGATGCGGCAGTCCTGGCAGCCCCCGGCCTTGTCCAGCGTCAGCCGGACAGCGACATTGAGGATCGCCAGGTCGTTGGCATTGGTCTCAAGTTTCAGGAAGGCGCTGGCCGTGCGCGGTGCCGGCGGCGGCAGGACAATGGCCGTGATCAGTTCGCCGGGTTGCAGCGCATTCTCGAAAAGGCCCCTAAAGAAGCCGTCGAGCGGGATAGTCCTCGACTTGCCGGCAACGATGGCCTCGACCTGTCCCTCAAGAGCGAGGAATGCGGCGGGCAGATCGTAGAGCGGTGCTGCCGCCGCGACACAACCGCCGACCGTGCCGGCATTGAGGATCTGCCGGGGAGGGTAGGTCAGCGCGTCGCGTACACAGCCGAATGCCGCCTCGTCGCGGATGAATTCGGTGCGCTGGAGTTCGGCAAGCGTCGTCAGGGCCTTCAGGGTGACGGACCCGTCGCTGTTCCTGGCAATGCCCCGGAGGCCGAGGTGGCGGATGTCGACGAGCGCTTCCACGTCTGCCAGCAGGCCCCTGACCTCAAGGCCATGGACGAAGGTGCCGCCCGCAACGACCATGGCGCGCGAGCCGAAACGCAGCAGTATGTCGCTTGCTTCCTGCAGGCTGTCCGGCAGAAAGTAGTCTCCGAGATTGGGTAGCGCCATCGCCTGCTCCTGCAAGATTGTGAGCGATTCAGTCAGGCCTGCGTCAGCTACAGGCCGGCTTCACGCCCGGTTGATGTCGGCATTCCGGTGAAAATGCGCCCAGATGAACCAGAAGGCCTCGCTGTTCAGGCTGGCAACCCGGTCCAGTCTCTCGCCCGTGGACGTACGGCCACGCACGTCGATGGCCGCTACCGGGCCGCCCGTATCGTTGTAGAAGGCCCCCACGGTATCAAACTGCGGGTCGAGGGCAATCACGACCGGCCGGCCACCGATCCGCGTGTTGATCAGGCCACCCTTGCCGGTTATGAAGTCCTTTGTGTAGGCGACGTAGTCGTCGCCGACATTGAGGCCGTAAATCAGTGCCTTGCGCGGCAGTCGTTCGTCGAACTCGTGGATGGTCGGAAAGGCGGGGGCATCACCGACCCACTGCAGGCTGACGCCGTTGTACATCATCACGTGCCGGGTCAGGCGGTCCCAGGCGGCCGCCAGCGGGTTCTGGCCGAAACCGGCAATCTCATTGACGAATACCCTGCCCTGCGGGTAGAGCGCCGCAAAACTCCTGAGCGGCATCCGGGTGGTCGGCCACTCCTTCATACGGCCACGATCCGGATAACGCTCCATGCGCCCCACGATCTGCTGGATCGGTTCACCGGAGATCTTGTCCCACAGCACGAGGTTGTTCTCGAGCTGCGTCATGACGCCGAGCTCAAGAGGCTGCCCGGCTATGACGGGGCTGTAGGCAATACCGAGATTGGTCAGGCCGCAGTAGGTCATGACCACGGGTTCACCGCCAATGGTGCCCGCTGCCGCGACATGCGGCTGGAGAATGAAATAGTCGCTGTAGGCAACGGCTCCTTCGTCCGTTTCGAGGACAATGAGGCTGATGTCATTGATGTCCGCGTATTGTTCCCAGCCGAACTTCGCCCATTTCCGGGTGCGCTCGAAGTAGGGCCCGGCCTCGCTGACGGGCACGAACCGGGCGGTGAACTGCTGCGAGCGGAACATGAGCTGGGGATTGATGTAGCCGCTGTAGAAGAGGAACAGCGAGAGCAGCGTCAGGCCGATCAGGGTCTTCCGTCCGCAGACGCTGCGCGTCCGCAGCCAGATGCCCCAGGCGATGGCCAGGGAGCCGAGGGCTGCCACGGCGATCGGCTGGCGGTTGTGCCAGACGGTCATGGTGAAATCGCGCGAGGACTGGACCAGCCACTGGCTGATGTCGGCCAGGTCCTTGAAGATCAGGAAGTTGAGCGCCAGCGAGAGGGCGATCAGCAGCCAGAACAGGGGTTTCATTGCATTGGCTCTCCAGGCGGGCCGCCACGCTTCTGGAGCCCACCGCGCCTCCCGGGCAGCATAAGCTCTGGCTCTCAGGATAGTGAGGCCGCGAGGCGGGCAGTTTCCCATTCTCGGCAAATCTGTTAGCCGCACGCGCAGGCACATGGATCACGGGCCGGCCCCGTGCTATCAAGCCTTCTGGGGAGAGTAACGCATGTATCCTGCGCCATTCCGCTACCACCGGGCGGCGTCCCTCGATGAGGCCGTCAGAGGACTTGTTGAGCTGGGCGAGGGCGCCCGGCCGCTGGCCGGTGGCCAGACGCTGCTGGTCTGGCTGAAGATGCGTTTCGGCGAGGTCACCGACCTGCTCGATATCGGCCGGATTCCGGGCCTGGACGCCATCGAGCACGATGCTGCCGAGGTGCGCATAGGGGCCCTGGCAACCCACGCGCGCATTGCGCGTTCGCAGGTCGCGCGGCTCCTGCCCATCGTCAGCGACTGCGCCCACGGGATTGCTGACAACCAGGTGCGCAGTCGCGGCACCATTGGTGGGTCTCTGGCTTCCGGCGATCCGAGCTGCGACTGGCCCGTGCTGCTCACCACGCTGGATGCCGAGCTGCGCTGCCGGGGACCGAACGGTGAGAGGCTGTTGCCCGTCCAGGGCTTTGTCGAGGACCTTTACGTTACCCGCCTGCAGCCGGGTGAGCTGATCACCGGCATCCGCTTTGCCGTTCCGCCGAAAGACACGTCAGGTGCCTACCTGGCCTTCAAGCGCTGTGCTCCGGCCTACCCGACGATTTCCGTGGGTGTGCAGCTGCGGCTGAAAGGTGAGCAGTGCGAGGACGTGCGTATCGCACTCGGCTCGGCCGGACTCACGCCCCTACGTGCGACCCAGGCCGAGGCGGAGATCCGGGGCAAGACCCTGAGCGCCGATGCGGTGACCCGCGCGGCTGAGGCGGCCGTGGCGGCCAGCGATCCCATCGAGGACCAGCGCGGTTCCCCGGCTTTCAAGCGTTCGCTCATCGGCGTGCTGGTCAGGCGGGCCGTCGAGGTGGCGAGACGCCGGTGTCGCGGCGAGACAGTCGAGGTAAGTCATGAATACTACTGACGCCGTCGAGCGGGTGGCCGTCGAGGTGACGGTCAATGGCCAGTCGTACCGGCGCGAGGTTGAGCCCCGGCTTCTGCTGGTGCAGCTCCTGCGCGAGGAACTGCGCCTGACGGGCACCCACATCGGCTGTGATACCACCTACTGCGGCGCCTGTACGGTGTTGCTCAATGGCGAGCCAGTGAAATCCTGCACGGTGCTGGCGGTTCAGGCCGATGGAGGCCAGATCCTGACCGTGGAGGGGCTGGAGAAGGACGGCGAGCTACACCCCCTGCAACGTGCCTTCTCGGAGCACCACGGCCTGCAGTGCGGTTACTGCACCCCGGGCATGCTCATCTCGGCCTATGCGCTGCTGGAGCGCAATCCGGACCCCGGGCTCAAGGAAATCCGCAAGGGCATCCAGGGGAACCTGTGCAGGTGCACGGGATACCAGAATATTTTCACGGCCATCTCGGCCGCAGCAGCCGACATGCGCAAGAGTTCCTGACATGGGCATCAAATTCGACGGTGAGTTCACGGTTACGGCGTCGCCGCAGCAGGCCTATGAACTGCTGGCTGATCCGCAGAAATTTGCGCCGCTGCTGCCCACCTACAAGAGCCTCGAGGTCAGGGACGACCGGACCACCGACGTGACCGTCGATGTCGGGGTCGGCAAGATCCGCGGTTCGGCGGTCGTGACGCTGGCGCTCGAAGGCGAGGAACCGCCACGCCGGGCGGCCTACAACGGCAAGGGCAAGATCATGGGCAGCGCCTTCAACATGCTCACCTCCTTCGATCTGGAGGCGCTCGAAGGTGGCGGGACGCTGGTGAAGTGGCAGGGCGATCTCAGCATGTTCGGCAAGCTGGTGGCGCTGGCCGGCGGCCTGATCCGTCCCATTGCCAAGAAGGACATCCAGCGGCTGATCGACGCCATACAGGCCGCCCTTTCACCGGATCGCCCGGCCGGGCCCGGACCGTGATGTCCGTAGCCTCCGCCACGCAACGATCAGGGAGCTAGACGATGAGCTGGGTTGGCACCTCATTGCGACGCAAGGAAGACGAGCGCCTGATCCGCGGGCAGGGGCTGTTTGCCGACGACGAACTCGGCGCCGGGATGCTGCACCTCTACATCCTGCGCTCGCCCTATGCGCACGCCCGTATCCGCGGCATCGACGTTTCGGCTGCCGAGGCGCTGCCCGGCGTGGCCTGCGTGCTGACCGGCAGCGATATCGTCGCGCAATGCGATCCCTTCATGCAGCTCGGGCCTGCGCCCTGCGACAGGATCCGGGATCTGCCGCTGGCGGTGGACAAGGTCATTTTCCAGGGCGAGCCGGTAGCCGCCGTCGCCGCCACATCGGCCGCGCTTGCCATGGACGCCGGCCTGCTCATCAACGTTGATTACGAGATGCTGGACGCGGTGGTCGATGCCGAGGAGGCGCTGACGGACCGGGTGGTCCTCCACGAGGCCGCAGGGACCAACCGCACCTGGCACGGCGTCTACGAATATGGCGACGTGGACGCGGCCTTCCGCGACGCGGCGCATGTCGTGCGCATTCCGCGCCTGCACTTCCACCGGTATTCGAGCACCCCGCTCGAGGGCAATGCCTGCGTAGCCGAATGGACGCGCCAGGGTACGGTCGACTTCCTCTGCAACAATTCATTCGCCGGTTTTGCCCAGCAGTTGCTCGCGCCCGGCCTGCGGCTCAAGGCCGATCAGATCCGTATCCGGACTTTCGACATCGGTGGCAGCTTCGGCAACAAGATCTGGAATTACGTCTACATGGCTCTGGCCGCGCTTGCGTCGAAGAAGGCTGGTGGACAGCGGGTCAAGTGGTCGGAGATCCGTACCGAGCACCTGCTGGCCAGTGGTCACGGCAATGAGCGTACCTACCTGGATACCGAGGTGGCGCTCGACGCGAAGGGCGTGATTACGGCGATTCGTTCCCGGCATATCGACGATTGCGGCGCCTACACGCGCTACGAGCCGCTGGGCTGCGTGATCTTTTCGCAGGTTCTGGCGGCCACCTACAAGCTGCGCAATATCCGCATCGACTTCACGCAGACCGTCACCAACAAGTGCCCGGCAGTGCCGAACCGGGGCTATTCGCGCATGCAGCAGCTCTGGTTCATGGAGCGCATCGTGGACATCTGCGGGCACGAACTCGGCATTCCAGCCGATGAGATGCGGCTGCAGAACTACATCAGGGAGTTTCCCTACGAGACGCCGAACGGCTGCGTCTACGACTCGGGCAATTACCCGGCCATGCTCGCCAAGGCGAAGCAGCTCGTCGACTGGGACAAGTGGCAGAAGGTGCAGGCCGCCGCGCGTGCCGAGGGCCGGTTGCTGGGCATCGGGATCGGCACGACCCTGGACTCCGGCACCAATAATTTCGGCCAGGCGCAGATCATGAACCAGCACCTGCCCTTCTCCGGCAATGCCGAGGTCTGCATCATGCGCCTTGACCTGGAGGGCGCGCTGGTGGTCACGCTGGGCACCGGCCCGTCAGGGCAGGGTCACGAGACGGCTGCCGCCCAGGTGGTGGCCGAGGAACTCGGTATCGACCCGTCCCAGGTCTATGTGCGGCCGGGTTTCGATACCGCCTGGAATACCTTCGTCGGTCATTCCGGGACCTATGCCAGCCAGTTTGCGGTTACGGGCCTGTCTGCGGTGCATGGCGCCTGCCAGAAGCTGAAGGCGGAAATGCGTCAACTGGCGGCCTACGTGCTTGAAGTGTCCGGTGACGACCTGGAGTTTGGCACGGGTCAGCAGGGACCCGAGGTGCGGGTGCGGGGTACCGACAAGGCGCTCAACTACTGGTATCTGAGCAACCTCGTCAACAACAACAATGCGTCCCTCGACCAGAGCCTCGCCAACGTGACGCTCAATGTCCGCCACGTGTACCGCCCGCCGTTCAGGGTGCCGGACACAAAGCGCAAATTCGGCAACCTGACGCTCACCTATGCAGCCCAGTTGCATATCGCCGTGGTTGAAGTCAGCCGTGAGACCTGCCGGCCCATGGTGCTCGCGTATGCCGCGGTGGATGACTGCGGGACGGTCATCAATCCCCAGATCGTTGCGGGCCAGGTGCACGGTGCGACCAGTCACGGCATAGGCGCGGCACTCATGGAGTGCTTCACCTATGACGACGGCGGCAACCTGCTGACGTCGACCTTCAGCGACTATTGCCCCATCACGTCGATGAATATCCCGGAGATCGCCTACGGCAGCATCCAGACCCCGTCGCCATTCACCTACAGCGGGGCCAAGGGCATGGGGGAGGGCGGCGGTGCGCCCCTGCATGCGATATCGGCGGCCGTGCAGGACGCGTTGCACGCATCCGGCGTGATCGTCACCGAATCACATCATTCGGCGCCGGCCGTTTTCAGGGCCCTCCAGGAACCGAACCGCGCCCAGGCAGTCAGCGTCGAGAGCCGCCAGCGCTGAGTCATGTGTCCGCGCTATCCCGCCGTCGTCCAGGTGCGGCGTCGGGTTTCGGACGGCGTCTCGCCAAAGCGCTCCCGGTAGCATTTGGCGAATTTCCCCAGATGGTTGAAGCCGCAGGCATGGGCGATGTCGGTCACGCTCCGGCCGCCGGCCGTGCTCGTGGTTAGCCCGTCGCGCGCCAGGTCGAGCCGGCAGTCGCGCAGGAACTCCATCGGTGTCGTGTGCCTGAAACGCCGGAACCCTGCCTGCAGGGTGCGTTCGCTGACCCCGGCAATCCGGCTCAGATCCCGCAGGGTGAGGGGCTGGTCGGCATGCGTCGCAATGTAGTGCTCGACGTCCAGAACGTAGCCCGGCGCCGGCCCCGCGCGCCTGGCGCTCAGCGCGTCGCTGTAGTTGTGCGGCAATTCCATCATGACCAGGCTCACGATGGTGTGCTGCAGGTGGCGGGATACCGCCGGGTGGCTCATTATTCCGGCGTTACGCACATCGAGTTCGCCGCACAGGAAGTCCAGGTAGCGGCGCAGTCCCGGCGCGTTGGCAGTCGCCGGGTCGTCGGGGTGAAAGAAGCGGATGGGTAGCGAGGCCGGCCGGCCCGTGGCCTCTTCCAGCCAGGTCCGGAGCAGACCGGCCGGAACCCGAAGTGTGAGATTCACCTCACCCGGCATGAAGCGCATGGTCGCCGGCCCGGTGGGGTTCATGGGCCTGACGATGTGCGGATTGACCGGTCCCGTAAAGCCGTCCTGGCTCAGGGTGCCGGCGCCATGCATCAGCACGAGAAACAGGTAGGAGTCATCCGGGTGGGCCTCGATCTGGACGGCCGCGCCGTAGTGCAGGGCATGGATGGAAACCTGCCCGATGCTGCTGCTGCAATGGCGAAAAGCAACCACGGGCCGGCGTTCGAGCGGAATGATCGAGTGAGGCCACAGAAAGCGTGACAGATGGTCGCGCGCCGCCAGCAGATCCGCGGTTTCATAGACCGCCTGGGCACCCAGAGGCATGCCGACCGGCGGCCGCGGCAGCGGGCGGGTCACGGTCTGGTCTGTCGGTGTGTCCATGCGGGTTTCGATGCACGGGCGGCAGGCGCCCGTCCTGAAGGGCAGATACTAGCGCGGACCGGGTGGGTCGGCAGGCTGGCCACGCTGCTTCCGCCAATGGGGCTGCGCAAACCGTCTAACGGGCGGATATCGCCCTTTGCTAGAAGTGCGCTCTGGCTTGAACCGCAGGACTGGGAATCATGGTGGAATCGGTGAAGAAATCCGGCCCGGGACCCGGGCAGGAAGCCCGGCCGGCAAGGACGGACAGGGCGCTCGATCCCCTCGATCTCTTCGACGTCCGCTCCGAACTCAGCGAGGACGAGGCCCTCGTGCAGGATACGGTGGCCCGTTTCGTGGACGACCAGGTACTGCCGGTCATACGGGAGTGCTTCGAACAGCACCGGTTTCCGCAGGAGCTGATCCCGGAGATCGCTGCGCTCGGCCTGTTTGGCAGCAGCATCGAGGGATACGGCTGTGCCGGCCTCAACAGTGTTGCCTACGGCCTGATCTGCCAGGAACTCGAGCGCGGCGACAGCGGCCTGCGCAGTTTCGTGTCGGTGCAGAGCAGCCTGGTCATGTACCCGATTCACGAGTTCGGTTCCGATGCGCAGAAGGACCGATGGCTGCCGGCGATGGCCCGCGGCGAGGCGATTGGCTGCTTCGGGCTCACCGAAGCGCATGGCGGTTCGGATCCGGCCAGCATGAAGACCCACGCCCGGCGTCAGGGGGGCGACTGGGTGCTGAACGGTTCCAAGATGTGGATCACGAACGGTACCATTGCCGATGTCGCGGTCGTGTGGGCCCGCACCGACGAAGGCATCAGGGGCTTTCTCGTCGAGCGCGGCATGCCCGGCTTCTCGGCGCCGGAGATCGAGAACAAGATGTCGCTCAGGGCGTCGGTGACGTCGGCGCTGTTCTTCGACAACGTGCGCCTTCCGGAGTCCAGCGTCCTGCCGGGTGTCAGCAGCCTGCGCGGGCCGTTGAGCTGCCTGTCCCAGGCCCGCTATGGCATCAGCTGGGGTCCGATCGGCAGCGCCCAGGCCTGCCTGCAGGAAATGCTGGCCTATACGGAAACCCGTGTGCTGTTCGGCAGCCCGCTGTCGCACAAGCAGCTGATCCAGGTCCGGCTGGCTGACATGGCCCGGCGCATTACTGCCGCGCAGCTGCTGTCCCTGCGCCTGGGGCGGCTCAAGGATGCCGGCCGCCTGCATCCCACCCAGGTCTCGCTGGCCAAGTGGAACAACGTGCGGATGGCTCTCGATATCGCGCGGGATTGCCGCGACATGCTGGGCGGCAGCGGCATCAGTGCCGAGTACGTGCCGGTCCGGCACATGCTGAACCTCGAGAGCGTCATCACCTACGAGGGCACCGAGTCGGTCCATCAGCTGGTGGTCGGCAAGGAGCTGACGGGCGTCAGCGCCTTCTGAACTACCCCGGACCCCCGTCCCCCGTCCCCCGTCCCCCGTCGGCCGGCGCCTCTGGTCAGGCTTGTATTTCTGACCCTCGGGCTTGACTATTGGCCGCGTCACCCGGGGGGTAGGCCGTGGAGATTCAGGAGACCAGGGATCCGCACATCATTGCCGGCTGGGTCAATGCCGTGGCCCAGGCCCTGGATGCGCGGGGCCTCGACAGCAAGGCGATTTTCAGCAGCGCCGGCATCGATCTCGGCTCTGCGCGGGTGCCCACGGCCCGCTTTCCCGCGGCCGCCATGAGCCAGGTCTATGAGATCGCGCACACGGCTACCAACGACCCCTCCTTCGGGCTTTCGATCGCCGAGTATGTGCACCCCACGTCGCTGCACGCGCTGGGTTTCTCGCTGCTGGCCAGCAGTACGCTCGAATCCTTCTGCAGGCGGGTCGTGCGCTACTTCCGGCTGGTATCCACCAATGCCGAATGCCAGATGGAGCGCACCGCCACCGAGTACCGCCTGGTCATGGCCCCGACCATCGACGGTCACCAGCATTATCCCCAGGATGCCTGGATGGCGACCCTGGTGCGCTTCATCCGGGAGATCTACCGGCCGGATTTTGCACCGCTCTCGGTGTGCCTGAGCCGGCCCCTGCCGCGGGAAAAGGTGCAGCGCTTCGAACAGTTCTTCCGCACCACGGTTACCTACGGATGCCCGGCAAACCGGCTGATAATCGACCTGCGCGACATGAGCGTCGAGTTGCCAGCGGCGAACGACGAGCTGGCCCGGCAGAATGACCAGGTGGTCATGGGGCTGCTGGCGCGCATGGAGCGTGATGACATCATTGCGAGGGTCCGTGCCCTGTTCATCGAGCTCCTGCCTTCCGGTGAGTGCAGCAAGGAGAAGGTCGCCGCACGCCTCAACATGAGCGACCGCTCCCTGCAGAGCAAGCTCGCGAGCCGCAACACGAGTTACCGCAACCTGCTCAACGAGACCCGTCAGGAGCTTGCCGAACTGTACATCCGCCAGGGCCGGCACTCGGTGAGCGAGGTGACCTATCTGCTGGGCTTCGCCGATGTGAGCAGCTTCTCACGGGCGTTCCGCAGCTGGGAGGGGCGCTCGCCCAGTGAATACCGGGACCAGTCCCTGGGCACGCGGCTGAAAGTACCTGTCGAATAGGCTTTTCGCCCGGCCCGGATTCATCCCCGGTCCCGGCCAGGTGCTACAATTTCGCCGAGCGCACGCCCTTTTCCGGCATGGCGCGTATCCCGTCCCACCCAAGGAAGTCTGCCTATGAACAAGCCCCTACTGGTGGCGGCAGCCGCCGCCCTGATACTGACTGGCTGCGGCCAGCCCGACGTTCCTGCAATCACGCCTCCCGCGGTCAGCACCCCGGCCGCGCCCGCTGCCGCCGCACCGGCGGAAGCGCCGGCGGGCGATGCGGCCCCCGCTGCTGAGGCGCCGGCCGAAACAGCTGCAGCACCCGCACCCGCTGAAGAAGCCGCACCGGCCGCCGCAGCCCCTGCCGCAGCCGCCAGCGCCGACGGCGAAGCCATCTACAACAAGGCCTGTACCACCTGCCACGCAACCGGCCTTGCCGGCGCGCCGAAGCTGGGGGATGCGGCCGACTGGGGGCCGCGCATTGCCCAGGGTGCCGACATCCTCTACACGCACTCGATCAAGGGCTTTACCGGCAAGAAGGGCATGATGCCGCCGAAGGGTGGTTTCATGAACCTGTCCGATGACGAGGTGAAGGCCGCCGTGGACTTCATGGTCGATAAGGCGGGCTGACCGCGATCCCTGGTGCCCCCGGCTCGCGCATCGGCGGGCCGGGGGCCTTTTCGTTTCAGAGACCGTGCAGGTCCCGTGACTTATGTCGTCGGCCAGCCTTCAGTCATTAATGGCTGAATTGTCGGGCGATTGGATGACGGCCGGGCATCGATCCCATGCGCTTATGTCAAAGGCATCGGCGAGGCGTGAAACGAATGTTGCGGCTGCGCGAATTTGTGTGTTATTCATCGCCTCGACAAGAATTAATTATCGGCAATCAGGACTATCACCTAGTAGTGGGGGACTAAATAATGACGAAGCATCCGAGCAAGACCATCACCCTGTCCGCGGCAACCCTGCTGAGCGCAGGCTTCCTGCTGGCCGGCACGGCCCAGGCGGCCAGCTATACCATCGTGAGCGGCACCCTGTCGGACGTCCGCATCATCGGCGGCCGGGCGGTGCCCAATATCAGCGACTACATCGGTTTCGGCGGCACGCTGGACGCCACCGATCCGGCCAACTGGCAGCTGGCCGTACCGGGCTTTAGCAGCTGGGACTGGCAGAATCCAACGGTCGCGCCCGTGGCGGGCAGCGGCATCAGTGTCGCCATCAACGGCAGCGTGAATGTCACGGGCGGCAGCGTGACCGGCGCGTCGCTCGCGATGCTGCCCGGTGAGAAGATGCGCTATGGCACCTTCCAGAGCTGCACCAACCCGGCCGGTGGTACTACCGCTGACCCCGCGCTGCTGACGATTCCCTGCACGATCTCGGATCTGGTCGCCCAGAACCTGGTCTGGACCTACGATGCCGGCAACAACACGCTGCTCCATCAGTACTACGGTCCCGACGCCGCCTTCGGTGCGCTGGACACCAACGATCCGACCCGTAACGCCTACTGCGAGCCCTCCGGTCCGAATTACGGCGGCCTTGCCGGCAACGGCACTTCCGGTTCGTGCCGCTCCTACCGCGTCCAGATCAACACGGCCAACCTGCTGTCGGTCTGGAGCTGGCAGGGCATACAGGCCAACTACGCCGTCCAGGACAACGCGAGCCTGCCGTGGAATTTCGGCGCTGCCACGATGGGCACGCTCCCGGTTGCCGGCGCGGGTGGCCACTCGGCCGTGATCTGGGACCTGAGCGGCTTCACGCCGGGCGTGGGCGGTACGATCATTGCCCATGTCACCTCGATGGGGATCTCCCTGACGAACCAGGACCGGACCGCTGTTGCTGCCACCTACACGATGCAGGTCATTCCCGTGCCGGCCGCCGTCTGGCTGTTTGGCTCGGCGCTGGGCCTGATCGGCTTCCTGCGCCGCCGGGCACAAGCCTGAGCGCCTGAGCCGCCTGCGGGCGACCGGCACCGGGCCGGCCGTACCGCGGCAAGAGCAGGGGGAACGTGCTTCGGCACGTTCCCCTTTTTGCTGTCCGGCGGCCTTGATCCGGGACGCCACCCGGGGCCGGCCCTGAAGCTGATATCTTGGCCGCCATGGCCCCCGCTGCCTTCCACCCTGCCGTCGCCGGCTGGTTCGACGCCGCCTTCCCGGCGGCCACTGCCGTGCAGGCCGAGGCCTGGGCAGCCATCCAGGCGGGCCGGCACACGCTGCTGGCCGCGCCCACCGGTTCCGGCAAGACCCTGGCCGCCTTCCTGGCGGCCATCGATGCGCTGGTGGTGGAGGGCAGCGCCACGGGCAGCCTGCCGGGCGAGACGCGGGTGCTCTACGTGTCGCCCCTCAAGGCGCTCTCCAACGACATCCGGCTGAACCTGGAGGGCCCCCTGGCGGGCATCCGGGCGCGGCTGACCGTCTTCGACAACTTCGATATCCGCACCGCGGTGCGCACCGGGGATACGCCCGCCGTCGAGCGGGCCCGGATGCGGCGCGCCCCGCCGCACATCCTCGTGACCACGCCGGAGTCCCTGTACATCCTGCTCACCTCGGCGTCCGGCAGGCAGATGCTGGCCACCGTGCGCACGGTGATCCTGGATGAGCTGCACGCGGTGGCTGACACCAAGCGGGGCGCGCATCTGGCCCTGTCCCTGGAACGCCTGGCGGCGCTCTGCGCCCGGCCGCTGCAGCGCATCGGCATCTCCGCCACCCAGAAACCCATCGACCAGATGGCCCGCTTCCTCGTGGGCAATCGCGACGAGCCCTGCACGGTCGTGGACACCGGCTACAGCCGCGCCCGGGACCTGGCGCTCGAACTGCCCCGCTCGGCCCTACAGCCGGTGATGGCGGGCGAGGTGTGGGGCGAGATCTATGACCGGCTGGCGGAGCTGGTGCTGGAACACCGCACGACGCTGATCTTCGTCAATACCCGCCGCCTGGCCGAGCGGCTGGCCCGGCACCTGGCGGAACGCCTCGGGGAGGCGGCGGTGACCGCTCACCACGGGAGCCTTGCCCGTGAGCACCGCCTGGAGGCCGAGCGCCGGCTGAAGGGCGGCGAGCTGCGGGCGCTGGTCGCCACCGCCTCGCTGGAACTCGGTATTGATATAGGCGACGTGGACCTCGTCTGCCAGCTGGCCTCCCCGCGGGCCATCGCCACCTTCCTGCAGCGGGTGGGCCGCTCGGGCCACGGGGTGGACCGCCTGCCCAAGGGCCGGCTGTTTCCCCTGTCCCGGGACGACCTGGTGGAGTGTGCGGCCCTGCTGGATGCCGTCCGGCGGGGCGAACTGGACGCCCTGGAACTCGAGGGTCCGGCGCTGGATGCGCTGGCCCAGCAGCTGGTCGCCGAAGTGGCCCTGCAGGAGTGGGGCACCGACGGGCTCTTTGCCCTGTGCACGCGCGCCTGGCCGTACCGGACCCTGTCCCGGGCGGACTTCGACGCCGTCGTGCAGACGCTCGCCGATGGCTACCTCACGAACCGCGGCCGCCGCGCCGCGCACCTGCATCTGGATGCGGTACACGGCCGGCTGCGGGCGCGGCCGGGCGCCCGGCTGACGGCCATCACCAACGGGGGCACCATCCCGGACCAGTTCGACTACGACGTGGTGCTGCTGCCCGAAGCCTTCTCCATCGGCACGCTGAACGAGGACTTTGCCTTCGAGAGCCTGCCCGGCGACATCTTCCAGCTGGGCAACGCCTCCTACCGCATCCTCAAGGTGGAGACCGGCAAGGTCTTCGTCGAGGACGCAAGGGGCCAGCCGCCCAACATTCCCTTCTGGTTCGGCGAGGCGCCGGGGCGCACGGACGAACTCTCACTGGCCGTGTCGCGCCTTCGCGAGACAGTGGGCGAGCTGCTGGCGGACGGCGAGCACGCCGCCCGGCAGTGGCTGGAGGAAGTGCTTGGCCTGCCGACTGCCGCCAGCGCCCAGCTCGTGGCGTACCTGGCCGCCGCCCGGGCGGCGCTCGGCACCCTGCCCACGGCCCGCACGATCATCTTCGAGCGCTTCTTCGACGAGGTGGGCGATACCCACCTGGTGATCCACTCGCCCTGGGGGTCGCGACTCAACCGGGCCTGGGGGCTGGCGCTGCGCAAGCGCTTCTGTCGCCAGTTCAACTTCGAGCTGCAGGCGGCCGCGCTCGAGGACAGCATCGTGCTGTCCCTGGGGCCCACGCACAGTTTCCCCCTCGCCGAGGTGGCGGCTTATCTCCGCGCGGACACGGTGCGGCACGTGCTCACCCAGGCCGTGCTTGCGGCGCCCATGTTTCCCACCCGCTGGCGCTGGGTGGCCACCACGGCGCTCGCGATCCGCCGGCACCGGAACGGCCGCAAGGTGCCGCCCCCGTTCCAGCGGGCCGACGCGGACGACCTGCTGGCGCTCGTCTTTCCCGACCAGGTGGCCTGCGCCGAGAACCTGGCCGGTGAACGCCAGGTGCCCGATCACCCGCTGGTCAGGCAGACTCTGGACGACTGCCTCAACGAGCTGATGGACATCCGAGGCCTGGAGGCGCTGCTCGCACGCGTGGCCTGCGGCGAGGTGCAAATCCTCACCCGGGATCTCACCGGTCCCTCGCCGCTCGCCGAGGAGATCATCACCGCCCGGCCCTTTGCCTTTCTGGACGACGCGCCGGCAGAGGAGCGGCGTACCCGGTCGATCCGCAGCCGGCACCTGCTCGACCCGGAGGAGGCGGCCACGCTCGGGCGCCTGGACCCGGAGGCCATACGCCACGTGTGTGCCGAGGCCTGGCCCGAGGCCCGCTCGGCGGACGAACTGCACGATGGACTCACCCTGGCCGGGTTTCTCACCGCACCGGAAGTGGCCCGGTCCGGCCAGGAGCGCTGGACCGTCTGGCTCGCCGAACTGGCCGCCGCCCGGCGGGCCACCGCAGTCGGCCTGCCCGGCGGGCAGGTGCTGTGGGCGAGTGCGGAGCGCCTCGCTGAGCTGCTGATGGTGTTGCCGCGCGTTGTGCTCACGCCCGGAATCGGGCCGGCGGGCAGTCGCCGTGTGGCCAGCCGCAGCGATGCGCTGCGCGAACTGGCGCGCAGCCGCCTGGAGACGCTGGGGCCGGTGACGGCGGCCGAACTGGCGGCGCCGCTGGCCGTGCCGGTGCCGGAGATCCAGGCCGCGCTGATCGCCCTCGAAGTGGAGGGCCAGGCCATGCGGGGCCAGTACCGCGGCGCCCCCGGCAGCGCCAACGCGGCTGAAGAATGGTGCGACCGGCGCCTGCTGGCCCGCATCCACCGCTACACGCTCCGCACCCTGCGCCAGGCCATCGAGCCGGTAAGCCCCGCGGCCTACATGCGCTTCCTGTTCCGCTGGCACCGGCTGGGCGACGAACGGGGGCAGGGTCCCGAAGCCTTGCGGGCCGCCCTCGACCGGCTGCTGGGCTACCCGGTGCCCGCCGCCGCCTGGGAGGCGGCGCTGCTGCCCCAGCGCGTCGGGGACTACCTGCCTTTCTATCTGGACCAGCTGCTGGCGAGCGGCGAGTACGCGTGGCTGCGACCGGTGACGGATGCGCCCCGGGAGCGGCGCCAGGGGCCGGTGCGCACCACCCCGGTGATGTTCATCGACCGGGAGCATCTGGTGCTGTGGCAGGCGCTGCTGCGGCCCGAAGGTGCGGTGCCGGCAGCTGTGTCCGGCACGGCGGAACGCGTACAGGCCGCGCTCGCTGCGCAGGGCGCCATGTTCTTCCAGGATCTGCAGCGGGTCACGGGCCTGCTGCCGGCGCAGGCGGAGGCGGGTCTCCGGGAACTGGTGGCGGCTGGCCTCGTTGCGGCCGACGGCTTTGCCGGCCTGCGCGCGCTGGTCAATCCGGCGCTGCGCCGGGCAGCCCGCCACGGGACGGAGCGTCGGCGGGGTGTCAGCCTCGCGGGCGGCGGACGCTGGGATCTGGTCACCCGCACGCTGCCGCTCGCGGATGCCGGGGAGGGTGCGGGACCCCGCCCCCAGGATCTCGTGGAGCGCATGGCCCGTGTCTTGCTGGACCGCTACGGCGTGGTGTGCCGTGCCGCCCTCCAGCGGGAGGCGCGCTTCCTGCCGCCGTGGCGGGACCTGGTCCGCGCCTTCCGGCGTCTGGAGGCACGGGGCGAGATCCGTGGCGGCCGTTTCATCACCGCTGTCGGCGGCGAGCAGTTCGCCTGGCCGTCCGCCGTCGAGTTACTTCGGGAGTCGCGCCATGCGGGCAATAGCGATACCGAAGTCGTGATTTCTGCGGCTGATCCCCTGAACCTCACCGGCCTCATCACCCCCGGCGAGCGGGTGCCAGCGCTGGCGCGCAACCGCGTGCTCTACCGCAACGGCATCCCGGTGGCGGCCTGGATGGGGGGCGCGTTCCTGTGGCTCGGCACTCCCGACGCGCCCCGCGAGTGGGCGGCCCGCAATGCGCTGGTACGCGCCGATCCGCGGCTGAACTACGTGGCCGGGCCGGGGCGGGCATAGCTGAACTCCTTCAGCCCGCAGTCAGAATAGGCAACAATAGCCGGGGCCTTTCAGGATTCTCGATTATGAGCAGCAATGGCAAGGGCGTGAGCGCGCCGGTCAGCGTCGTGGTGATTGGCGCGAAGGATCTCGACGCCTCCCTGGACTTCTATGCGGGTACGCTGGGACTGGGTGTTGCCGAGACGCGCACCTGGCAGGGGCCTGAATTCGAACGCTACTGGCACCTGCCGGCGGGATCCGCGGCACGATGCGCCTTCCTGGGTCACGGCGCTGATCCGGTCGGGCGCATACAGCTCATGGAATTCAACGCGCCCGGGCGCAAGCTCGTCAGGCCGCCGCACGTGCGCCGCGCCACGGGTCTGTTCAACCTCAATATCTATGCGGATGACATCGGGAAGGATTACCCAAAGCTCAAGTCGCAGGGCTTCAGCTTCTGGAGCGAGCCTTCGCGCAATAATTTCGGTCCCGCCGTGGGCGAAACGCTGGAGGCGGCCTTCGACGGTCCGGACGGGGTCGTCATCAACCTGATCCAGCTGCTCTCTGACGATCCGAAGACGGTGATCGGGCATATCGTCAGCTTCATTGCCGGCTACGGCCGTACTCCGACCGGCTTCACCTCGGTGGTCACCACGGCTCATGGCGTGGTCGACATGGAGAAGGCGCTGGCCTTCTACTACGGCCCGCTGCACATGTCGCTGTTCATCGAGTCGGTGCTCAAGGGCGCGGAGACGAACCGCGCCCTGTGCCTGCCCGAGGAGGCCCAGACCCGCAGCGTGCTGGTCCAGGGAAGCCACGAGTACGGCAAGATCGCGCTGGCGACGCCGATGAACTACCGGGTGCCCGACCTGGTGCCGGACGCCGTCCCGCCCAATATCGGCTACCTCGCCCAGTCATTCGAGGTCGAGGATCTGGACGAGACGGCCCGGGCCTGTGCGAGCGTCGGCGCCGAAATCTTCTCGGGACTGACGGAAATCGACCTGCCGGGCCGCGGCCGGTGCAGGGCGCTGATCGTCCGCAACCCGGGGAGCGGGGCGCTGCAGGAGCTGTTCCAGCGTCTCTAGCCCCGTTACGAGCTCGCCGTACCCGTCGTCACGGTGATAATTGTTAAGCCCCCCGTGGTCCGGGAAACATAGAATCCGGGCTGTTCGCACCGCCGCGCCGCTACCAGGAGACTTGCATGAATCTGTCGATCCTTCTCTGGGGAATTCCGCAGGCGATGAGGGCGGCGGCGCGCGTCTACCCGGACTACTCAGCGCGCCTGAAGGAGAAGAACCTCATTGCGCAGTTCCGGCTCCGGGACAAGCCCGAGGGCCGCTGGGTCCGGCTGGAGAACGGCAGGATCAGCTCGGGGAAAGGCATCCACCCGAAACCCGACCTGGACATCCATTTCCAGAGCAGGGCCATTGCCGAAAGCTTCCTGACGCCGCCCTTCGACCTGCTGGAGCGCGTCGACGCTGCCAAGAACTTCAAGATCGGCCTGGACGGCCCGGATGACCTGGCCGTGTGGTTCATGGCCACCCTGGCCCGGCTGGAATCCATCACCTGGAAGAGCGGCACCGACATGGGCAATGGTGTCACCCGCTATACCAACGGCACCAATGGCGGCCCGATATTCGTCTACGTGAAGGACGGCAAGATCATCCGGACGACCCCGGTGGACTTCGATGACGAGGACGCGCCGTCCTGGTCCATCAATGCCCGCGGCAGGACCTTCACGCCGCCGCGCCGGACCACGCTTGCGGCACACGGCATGTGCCAGAAGTCCATGGTCTACTCGAAGAACCGCCTCCTGTACCCGATGAAGCGCGTTGATTTCGATCCGGACGGCAATCGCAACATCCAGAATCGCGGCAAATCGGAGTTCGTGCGCATCAGTTGGGACGAGGCGCTCAAGATTGTGAGCTCGGAGATACGGCGGGCCAAGGCCAAGGGGCCCGGAGCCGTCTGCGTCGCCAACGGCTCGCACCACCAGTGGGGCAACCTGGGCCACTACCTGAGTGCCTTCAACCGCTTCTGGAACCTCATCGGCGTCACCAAGCTGGTCCACAACCCCGACAGCTGGGAAGGGTGGTTCTGGGGCGCGATGCACCACTGGGGCAACAGCATGCGTCTCGGCACGCCGGAGTTCTACGGCACGGTCGAGGACTGCCTGAAAGAGGCGGAGATGATCGTGTTCTGGTCCAGCGACCCGGACGCGTCCTACGGGTTCGAAGGCACGCAGCGTCGCGCCTGGGCGAAGGAACTCGGCATCAAGATGGTGCACATCGACCCGTACATGAACCACACTGCGGCCCACCTGGGCGGCAAGTGGATCTCGCCGAAGCCCGGCACCGACGCGGCGTTTGCCCAGGCGCTCTGCCATGTCTGGATCACCGAGGGTATCTACGACAAGGCCTTCGTGGAGCAGCGGACCACGGGATTCGACGAGTGGAAGGCCTACATCCTCGGCGAGACGGACGGCACGCCCAAGACCCCCGAATGGCAGGCGAAGGAAACCGGCGTGCCGGCTCGCGACGTCAGGGCGCTCGCCCGGGAATGGGGCACGAAGAAGACCTATCTCGGTGCGGGAGGGTGGGGTGCCGGCGTCGGCGGCGCCTGCCGCGGACCGATGGGCGTGCAGTGGGCCCGGATGATGGCCATTCTCGGCGCGATGCAGGGCATGGGGCGGCCCGGCTACAACTTCGGCAACCTGCAGTTCGGCGCGCCGCTGGACTTCAGCTTCTATTTTCCCGGCTACGCCGAGGGCAGCTTCTCCGGCGACCTCCAGTACAGCGCCAATGCGGCCAACAACTACCAGCGCATGCCGCACATCGTGACCATGAGTTCGGTCAGGCAGGCCATCCCCCGCATGTGGTTCCCGGAGGCCATCATGGAGGGCAAGGCCATGGGCTACCTGACCGAGGTCGCCTCGGTGCAGGGCCAGTTCTTCCCCTTCGGCTATCCGTCGCCCGGGCATGTGCCGGTCGAGATGCTCTACAAGTACGGCAGTGCGTCCTTCGGCACCATGGTCAACTCGAATCGCTGGGTGCGGATGTACCAGCACGAGAACCTGAAGTTCGTCGTCAACCAGTCCGTGTGGAAGGAAGGCGAGACGACCTACGCGGACGTCATTCTGCCCGCCTGCACGGTCTTCGAGCGCTGGGACATCGGCGAGTGGTTCAACGTGGGTGCCGGCTATGTGCACCACATGTATTCGATGAACAATCACCGCGTGATCTCGCTGCAGCACAAGTGCATCGAGCCGCTCGGTGAGTCGAAATCGGACTACGACATCTTCCTGGCCGTGGCCGAGCGGCTGGGGCTGGGGGCCGTGTACTCGGAGGGCGGCACCACGGAGCTCGACTGGTGCAAGCGCGTGTTCGACTCGTCCGACATGGCGAAGCACATCAGCTGGCGCCAGTTCCTGAAGAAGGGTTATTTCGTCGTGCCGGCTGACCCGGAGGCGGCCCGCTCACCGACCGCACACCGGTGGTTCTACGAAGGCCGGAAAAAGGACGTGCCAGAGCCCTATCCGCTGCCGTCCGACTACGTTGGCGGGTTCGGTGAAGGGCTTCAGACGCCATCGGGCAAGTTCGAGTTCGTGGCGAGCACGCTGAAGCGCATCGACGATCCGGACCGGCCGCCGCTCAACCGGTACATGCCGGTCTACGAGGATCCCGCACGCGACACGGAACTTGCGGATTTCCCGCTGCAGCTGCTGACGCCGCACTCGCGCTATCCCTTCCACGTGATGGGTGACGATGAGGGCAGCAGCGTCCGGGACATCAGGGAACATCGCGTGCTGGTGGGTGGCCACTACTATCTCGTGGCCCGCATGAACCGCCAGGACGCCGAGGCGCGGGGGATCAGGGACGACGACCTGATCCGGCTCTGGAACCATCGTGGCTCGGTAGTCTGCGCGGCGCAGCTCACCGACCGGCTTCGGCCGGGCGTCGTCAGCGCGCCGACCGCCTCGGCCGAATACCGGCCGGCGGGCGAGCCGGGCAAGTCAACCGACCTGGGCGGCTGTGTGAACATGCTGAATCCCAGCAAGTCGATCACGAAGAAGTCCCACGGCATCAAGCCCAATTCCACCCTTATCCAGATCGAGAAGTGGACCGGCGTGGACACCTGGAAGCCGGTGGAGGCAGCCTGATGGCCAGCAAATGGAACATGATCGTCGACGTGGCCCGCTGTGATAACTGCCGGGTCTGCTTCCTGGCCGTCAAGGACGAGCACACAGGCAACGATTTTCCGGGCTATGCAGCGCCACAGCCCGCCCAGGGGCACAACTGGCTCGATATACGGCGCAGGGAGCGCGGCAGCTACCCGCTCGTCGAGGCCCACTTCATGCCCGTCATGTGCAATCACTGCGATGATGCACCCTGCATCAAAGCGGCGAAGAACGGTGCCGTCCGTAAGCGCGACGACGGCATCGTGATCATCGATCCGGACAAGTCCAGGGGGCAGAAGCAGATCGTCGACGCCTGTCCGTACGGCGCGATCTCGTGGAACGAGGAGAGGCAGATTCCCCAGGCCTGGATCTTCGATGCGCACCTGCTGGACCAGGGCTGGACGAAGACCCGGGCCGAGCAGGGCTGCCCGACGGGTGTGTTCCGGTCGCTCAAGGTCGACGACCAGGAAATGCAACGGATCCAGGCCGACGAGGGACTGGAGGTGCTGCAGCCGGAGCTCGGAACCCGGCCCCGCGTGTACTACAGGAACCTGCATCTGATGACCCGGTGCTTTGCCGGCGGCACGGTAGTGGTTCACGTCAGGGGCGTGGAGGAGTGTGCCGCAGGCGCTGAGGTCGTGCTGAAGCATCAGGGCCGGGAGGTGGCACGGACGACTACGGACACCTTTGGCGAGTTCAAGTTCGACGGGCTCGCGAAGAACAGCGGCCCGTATGCGCTCGAGGCGAGATCGGGCGCATCCAGTGTGTCGATGGCCTTTGATCTCGCCGACGACAGCCTCTACCTGGGCGTTCTGACGCTGGCAGCCGGGCCGTAGGGCGGCTGGCGCCGCTGTGCGACGGGCAGATCACGGAGTACGGGAATGATCCTGCTGACAGGCGTAACCGGCAAGACCGGCGGGGAAACGGCGAGGCAGCTGCTGCAGAAGGGCGCCCGCCTGCGGGCCATCGTCCGGGACGCGTCCAGGGCGGCTGACCTCGCGGCTGCCGGCGTGGAGCTGGTGGTCGGCGACGTGTCCGACGCCGGCACGGTCAGGCGGGCACTGGAGGGCGCCGGAAAGGCCTTCCTGACCTTGCCGAACGGCAGGCACCAGCTCGAGCAGGAAATACAGTTTACCGACCTGGCCGTGGCCGCGGGCCTCCGGCACCTGGTGAAGATGTCCTCGATGGAGGCGGTGGCACATGCCCGGACGCCGATACCACGGGCCCACTGGGCCGTGGAAGAGCACATTCGCGCGTCGGGCCTGGCGTGGACCATGGTCAAGCCGAACTTCTTCATGCAGAACCTGCTTGCCAGCGCTGGCAGCATCAGGGCGCAGCGCAGCTTCTCCCTGCCGATGGGCAATGGCACGACCGGCATGGCGGACATCCGGGACATAGGCGCCGTGTGTGCCGAGGTGCTGACGGGCACCGGGCATGCCGGGCAGAGCTATGAGATCACCGGTCCGGAGGTGCTGACCTTCCATGACGTGGCGGAGCGTTTTTCGGCCGTGCTGGGCGAGAGGGTCCGGTATGTGCCAATGCCCATGGACCAGTTTCGCGAACGCATGGGCAATATCCTGGAGCCGTGGCACCTGAACGCCGTCTGCGAACTATTCGCGGAGATTGCCGACGTGGGCCTCGATCATGTGACCGATACCTTCAGGCAGCTGACCGGTCGGGAGCCCCGTCCCGTCCGGCAGTTCATCGAGGACCACGTGACGCTGTTCAGATAGACGCTGGCAGTGAGCCCACCGCAGGGCATTGACCAGACTACTTCGCTTTTGCGGGTGAGAGGCTGGCCAGCGAGAACTCCCCCTGGGACTTGAATCGGACGGTGCGGAACAGGCTCCCGCTGAGCTTGCCGCTCATGTCATAGCGGATACTGTCGACGGGCTGACCGTCCAGAACCCCGATCATCTGCCGGGCCATCCGCAGCGCGGAGATCGTGACCGGGACGCTGATCAGGGTCTCGCCGAAGCGCGATATCGTGCCGCTGGCCTCGCTGGCCCCCGTCGCAAACGCCCTGTCCTGCACGTCGAGCCTCAGGTACACGCCGTTATAATCCACCGTCTGGTCGTTGGGATTGAGCACCCGCAGCTTGACCAGCATGCGCAACTCGAGGCCCTCGCCGGGCAGCGATTCGAGGCCCGCTACGGTGATCTCGAGCGGATCGTTCCCCGGCAGAGTGGCGCAGGCACCGAGATGCAGGGCGAGGCCCGCAATGACGAGCAATACAATGCAGCGCTTCATGAACCGGAACTCCAGAAGCCGGGGGGCGGGCCATGACGGTAGCTGAGATCCGTCCCCGGGGAAAGACGCCCCGGGAGTTTCAACGCGCACCGGATCGGCGCGCTTCGGGCGCCTGTACGCCGGCGTACGGCCAGGCCGCATGCGGTGATTGACGGTCGGCGGTATGCCCGCAATGTAACCTTCAACCAGGCCAACCTGGTCGTCGCGGTCGTCGCCGGGTTGATCATGTCGCCGTTCATCGTCCACCAGCTGGGGGACGCCGCGAACGGCTACTGGTCGCTGGTCGTCGCCATCACCGCCTACTTTGGATACTTTGATCTCGGCATCCAGTCCGGGGTCAACCACTACATCACCCGACACCTGGCGGGAAATCAGCCAGAGCAGCTCAACGACAAGTTCAACTCGGCGCTGACGGTCCTGCTGGGGATCGGGGCCCTGGCGGTCATCGGCAGCCTGGTCCTGTCGCGGGTCCTGCCCGCATTCTTTCGCGTCCCGCCGGATGCTGTCGCGCCTTTTCAGGCGGCCCTGCTGCTGATCGGGATCGTCACGGCCTTCAAGTTCCCGTTCTCGGCATTCCAGGCCGTGCTCGTCGGTGCGCAGCGCTATGACATCACGAGCGGCACCGCGCTGTCGGTACGTATCCTCAGTGCCGTGCTCGTCTATTACGCGCTGACGGCCGAGCAGCACCTGATGGCGCTCGCTGTCGTCGTGGCAGGCACACAGATCCTCGAGGGTGTGGTGCTGATGGTGATGGCCTTGCGGGTCGTTCCGGTTATTCGCATCCGGCTGCTGCGCTTCCAGTGGCCGGCATTCCGGGAGCTGCTCGACTACGGATTCTTCAATTTCATCATCAACGTGTCGGCGCAGTTCGGCGCCGGTTTTGGCGCGGTTGCCGTGGGCCGGTTCATCGATGCCAGCGCGGTCACCTACTATACGATCAGCCTCGACATCATCCCCTACATGGGCAGCGTGATCAGCGCGCTGAGCATGCCCTTGCTGCAGATCATGATTCCGATGGATGTCAGGAACGATATGCAGTCGCTGCGCGCAATGTTCCTGACCGGTTCGCGCTACCTCGTGGCGCTGACGGGCCTGATGGGTGCGAACCTGCTGCTGGTCGGTCCCGCATTCCTCGGGCAGTGGATGGGGCCAAAGTATCTCGAGCCCGAGCCCTATGGCTCGAGCGGGACCGTGCTTATCGTGCTGACGCTGGCCGCCATGTTTGCGCTGTGTGCCACAGTGGCCCAGGTCGTGCTGCTGGGGCGGCGCAGGAACAAGATCTATGCGGCGATCATAGTGGCGGAGACCGTGGGGATCGTCACCCTGTCGCTGGCGCTGGTGCCGGCCTGGGGGATGCTGGGCGTCGCGGTCGCGGCGCTCGTGCCCGCCTTTGTCGCCCAGACGATTGGCCTGAATGCGGTCGCCGCGTACTTTGCCGGTACCACGCTGCGGCGCTTCTTCCGGGAGGCTTTGTTGCCGAACCTCGGGGTGCTGCTCGTCGTCTGTGTGACCGGCCAGGCCCTCCTGCCCTACGTGCTGGCGCCCGGCTGGGGTCCGATCCTGCGCTCCTTCACCCTCGTGTCGGTACTGTATCTGGTGCTGTCGCTGGTGTTCGTGGTGGATCGTGCGCATTTTTACACGCTTGCCAGGGCGGCCTGGCAGTTCTGGCCGGCGCAGCGGAAGCGGTTATGATGGCCCCCCATCCACACATCAGCGGCGGCCCGCCTGCCGGGAGGTCACCATGACACGCGCAACTGCCCTGCACGGAAAGCGCCGGTTTTCCCGGCTGATGTTCAGCGCGCTTGCGGTACTCGTCACCGCGCTCGCCGGCCAGACGGCGGGCGCGGCTACAGGGGCCGAGATTGATGCCCGGGTAAATACGGCCCTCGACCGGCTGAAGGCGGAGGTCAAGGGTTCCGACGGGGTTCTCGCCCAGGCCAGGGGCGTGCTGGTATTTCCGGAGGTCATCAAGGCGGGATTTATCTTCGCCGGCGAAGGGGGCGAGGGGGCGCTCCGTATCGCCGGCAAGACCGTTGATTACTACAACATCATGTCGGCCTCCGTGGGGCTGCAGGCCGGCGGCCAGAAGCGCGACATCATCGTGGCCTTTCTCGACGCCGACAGCCTGACGAAGTTCCGGAACAGCCAGGGCTGGAAGGTGGGTGCGGACGGATCGGTGACGCTCATCGATACGGGGGCTGCTGCCAATGTGGATATCACCCGGATCAAGGAGCCGATCGTGGCCTTCGTGGTGGGGCAGAAGGGCCTGATGGCCGGAATCTCGCTGGACGGCTCCAAGATCACGAAGTCCGACAAGACGAAGTAGCGTAGAGCCGCAAACTAGCCGCGGAGTTCCAGGATGAACTCGCGGTCCAGTTGCCGGCCCACCGGAAAGTCGTACTCCCCGACCTTCACGAAGCCGAACCGGGCATAGAGCCGCTGTGCGCCCAGGTTCTGCGACCAGACGCCCACGTAGATTGGCTTGCGGCCCTGATCGAGCAGCCACTCGAGCCCGGTACGGAGCAGGCGCGTACCGAGCTGCTGGCGCTGTGCGGCCGTGCGCAGATAGAGCTGGCGGATTTCGCCGGCCGCCGGCGGGCAGCCGGTTACCGGCAGCTTGCAGGGGCCGGCCACCAGGAAGCCCATCGGGGGTGCGGCCGGCGGAACTGCCAGCCAGACCGCCACGGCCGGATCGCCGAGCACCCGCTGATAGGTCGCCTCGGACTGGGAGCGGGTCAGGAAGTCGCTCAGGTCCTCGGGCGGGTACAGGTGCCCGAAGGCCTCCACGAAGGTCTCCGCTCCCAGGTTGGCAAGGGCCCGGGCATCCCCGACCGCGGCGCGGCGGAACTCGACGGGGGCGGCATCATCCATGGCGCCCAGTATGCCCGGATCCGGGAGACACAGACTTATACTGTCCGCCGGGCGGCCCGGCCGCCCGCGTCCCCCGTATCCAGGAGCCGAGTTGATGTCCGCCAATCCCGTGCCCGCCAGCAACCTGTCCGGTGACCTCGCCGCCATCGTCGGCCAGCCCCACGTCCTGACGGGTGATGCCGACCGCTCGTTCTACGCCATGGATGTCTACAACCAGCGCGAACTGCCGCTGGCGGTGGTTCAGCCGGGGACACTCGAGGAGCTCCAGCGGGTGGTGCGTACAGCCACTGAGCAGGGTGTGGCGATCGTGCCACGGGGCGGCGGTGCTTCATACACGGACGGCTACCTGCCGGCAGTCAGCAATTCAATCCTGCTGGATACGGGCCGCATGAACCGGATCCTCGAGATCAACGAGACGGACATGTATGTGACGGTGGAGCCGGGAGTCACCTGGGCCGAACTCTGGCAGGCCCTCAAGGCCAGGGGCCTGCGTACCACGTTCTGGGGCCCGTTCTCCGGCATCAGGGCCACGGTCGGCGGCTCCATGTCCCAGAACAGCGCGAGCCTGGGTTCCGGCAGCCACGGCATCTCGGCGGATGCGGTGCTGGCCTTCGAGATCGTCCTGGTAAACGGCACGATCCTGAAGACGGGAGCACGGGCTGCCGCCAACGGTACCCCCTTCTTTCGCTGGTACGGCCCCGATCTCACCGGGCTCTTTACCGGCGATGCCGGAGCCCTGGGCGTCAAGGCCCGCATCTCGCTCCGCCTCATCAAGAGCCCGCCGTTCATGGGGACAGCGTCCTTTGGCTTCGACAGCTTCGAGAACATGGCGGCGGGGATGTCTGCTGCCGCCCGCGAAGGTGTCAATGCGGACAACTTCGGGCTGGACCCCAAGCTGCAGCAGGGACAGCTCAGCAAGACCAACTCCAAGGACGCCCTCGCTGCCGCCTGGGCCGTGGCGAAGACGTCGCGCAATCCGCTGGAGGCCGGTGCCAAGCTGGTGAAGATGGGCCTCGCGGGGAAGCGCTTCCTGGCCAGTCACCCGTACTCGGCCCACTACACGGTGGAGGGCGTCTGCCAGGCAGAGGTCAATGCGAAGTTGGCGCTGCTGCGCCAGGCAATCCAGGGTGTTGGCACGGAGATCGCCAATACCGTACCGACCGTGATCCGGGCCATGCCCTTCATCCCCCTGTATCCCATCCTGGGGCCAAAGGGTGAGCGCTGGGTGCCGCAGCACGGGGTCATGCCGTTTTCAAAGGTGCCGGAGTTTCACCGCAACCTTCAGCAGCTCTACGCCGACAATGCAGAGCGGATGCGCAAGGCGAAAGTGGACAAGGGCACGATGTACATGACCATCAACACCAACGCCTTTCTCTACGAGCCGGTGTTCTACTGGGAAGATGACCGCACGGCATTCCACAAGCGCTATCTGCCGCAAGACTATCTGGGAACCTTGCCCGAGTACCCCGCCAACCCGGAGGGCCGGGCGCTCGTCCGGGAACTGCGGGCAAAGATCAACGGGATTTTTGCCGCCGCCGGGGCGATCCACATGCAGGTGGGCAAGTCCTATCCCTACCTGAAAGATCGCGATCCGGAGGCGGCCCGCCTGCTGCACGAACTGAAGCGCAGCCTGGATCCCCGTAACCTGATGAACCCGGGAGCCCTGGGGCTGTAGGCCGGGCCATGCTGCGGGGTGTCCGGGCCGGATTATTGGCTTGAATCCCGGAGACCCCTGAGACAGGATGCAGGCTTCGACCCCGGCAACAAACAGGACAGCAATGGCCAAGCCCAACTACTCATTCGCAAAGCGGCAAAGAGACCTGGCCAAGCTGAAGAAGAAGGAGGAAAAGTTGCAGCGCAAGGCTGCCGCGAAGCTGGCCGACCCCGGTGCTTCAGCCGACCCGCCTGTGGACAAGCAGGGCAGCTGAGCGTCTGGCCTTGGTACGGGGTTCCAGGCTGTCCCGCGCATCGACGGTGAGCAGCGCCCGCCTGTGAGTGGCGCCAACGTCTCTCTGCTCGTGAGGCTGGCCGCCCACTTCCGGCCCCAGCCGGCCATCCCGGCCGTCTTCGTCATGCTGCTCACGCTGATGGGCGCGAGCACGGCCGCCGGCGCTCCGGAGGCCGGGGTGCTGGTCACCTGGGGGATACCCCTCGGAATACTTGCCTCCTGCGGACTCGCCGTGGCGTCCGGTTTCTGTTCCTTCTTCCCCCCCCTGATCTGGATGGCCCTGGCAGCGTTTGGCCTCGGCCTCATCGGGCGAACTCCGGCCGCCATGGCCGGGAGCATCGCGCTTTATATTGGTCTGGCCGCTGCGGTGGGCACCCTGGCGCTCCAGTTCTGGCGGGTGCGCACCGGGCGTTTCGTTCCCACGTTTGGCTCTGCCTCGAACGACAATCAGCCGGAGTAGCTGCCTGATGCTGTCCTACACGTTCCTGTTGTATGCGGCCGTCCACCTGGCCCTCTGGATATGGGGCTGGCGGGCCTGGAGCCGCGCGGGCCGCCCGGTGGCCCTGACCCTCCTGCTCTTCGGGAACACGCTGCTCTGGTACGACAACTTCCGCATCGGGGCCGGCCGTTTTATAGGGGAAGGGGCCCTGTTGCACGCGATGAGCATCCCGGCATTCTTCTGGCACTGGACGATGCTGCCGCTGTTCGTCATTGTCGCCGGCTCGATTGCCCGCCTGGCTGACCTGCCCTGGGCGCGAAGCCGGTTCGTGATGAGCCTGTTCTGCCTCACGGCCGTTGGCCTGATGGCCCTTGATGTGCCCTCTGCCCTGGGGCTGCTGTTCGGGGGGGTGGGGCCCTTGCCGGTGGTCGAGCTCCGGCCTGCTTGCATTGCGGATACCCTGCGCTACACCACGACCGTCACGCCTGCCCAGTTCTGCGGACCGGACGCGGAGGTCTTTCGCAATGGTCCGGGGCCGCTGGTGGCCATCCTGATGAACGTCATCATGGTGGCCGTGGGAGTTTCCCTGTGGATCCAGCGGGGCTGGAAGTGGCTGGTGATCGGCCCGGGCCTGATGTTTCTGGCCGCCGGCAGCGCGCCGTTGTGGGGCGCCTATGCCCTGCCGGTTGCCAATTTCGGCGAGATCCTGTTCAGCGTCGGGGTGCTGGCCACTGCACTGCGTTTCAGCCCTGTACGCGACCTGCCGGCGCCCTTCCGGGCGGCGGTGACCGTCACCCGCTGATGTACTGCCTGAGTTCCTCGATGACGGTCTGCTGATCGTCGATGATCGCCTTCACCAGATCGCCTATCGAGATTACGCCAATCACCTGCTTGTGATCCAGCACCGGCAGGTGCCGGGCGCGCTGCTCGGTCATCAGCGACATGCATTCCTCGATCGTCCGGTCGGCACTGACACACAGTACCCGCCGCGTCATGACGTCGCGCACCAGCGTTTCGCGTGAGGAGCGCCCTTCCAGAATCAGCTTCCGCGCGTAGTCCCGCTCGGTGACGATGCCGACCAGCCGGCCGGACTCCATGACCAGGAGCGCCCCGATCTGTCGTTCAGCGAGTACCCGTACCGCCTCGTATACCGTGTCGTCAGGGGCCACCGACCAGACATCGTGGCCTTTTTCATCAAGGATATGCTTGATGCGTTTCATGTGGACTCTCTCCCTCGATCCAGGCGATTCCCCGCCCGAAACTATATACCTAAAAGATCCGGTGGCCGCCGGCGCAACCCGTTACCCCGTTGCCGACCGGTCAGGGAACGACGGCGGCCTGCGGTCAGGCCAGCCAGGGCCGGGTCAGATCCTCGGATACCGCCCAGAGGCGCGCAGCCAGTTCGTCATTCTCCATGTTGCCGCCGGGGAGGAAGGGGTTGCAGTCCTTGAAGAAGTAGCCGCTGGTCGTCGCGAGGCCGGGCCAGGTGGCAAGGTACATCTGGGTGGCGGTTCCTTCTTCCACGCTCTTCATGAAGGTCCAGCCGAACAGGCGCGCGGTGACCAACTGGTACCACGGCAGGTAGCGCCCCAGGTTGGTCAGGATCACACCGGGCTGGAGGGCGTTGGCGGTGACCCGGGTGCCGGCGAGGCGGCGGGCAAGTTCGCGGACGAAGAGGTAATTGGCGAGCTTGGACTGCCCGTAGGCCTTGCGTGGCTCGTAGTCCCGCTCACCGGAGAGGTTGTCGAACTCGATGCCGGTGGCCGGGGCCTGCCGGTAGGCGCCGCTGGAGACGACCACCACCCGGCCTTGTGGCGCTGCCTCCAGCGCCGGCCTCAGGTGATGGGTGAGCAGGAAATGTCCCAGGTGGTTGGTGACAAAATGGCGCTCGAGGCCGTTGATCCGTTCTGCGGTGGGGACTTCCATTACTCCCGCATTGCACATCAGGATATCCAGCGGCTGCCCGGCCGCCCTGAAGGCCGCCGCGCAGGACACCACCGAATCGAAGTCGGTGAGTTCCAGAGTCAGGGGTGTGGTGCGTCCTGCCACCGACCGGCAGGCCTCGGCGGCCTTGTCAGGGGAGCGGGCCGTACCGTAGACATGGGCGCCGCGCAGGGCGAGTACCCGCATGCTCTCGTAGCCGAGTCCCGAGTTGGCGCCGGTGATGAGCGCCGTTCGCCCGCTGAGATCCATGCCGGCGGTGACTTCTTCGGCAGTGGATTTTCCGGTGAACGGGCCGAGCGGAACGCCGGGCGGACGGGCGAGGGGATCCGCCCCGCCGCAACCGCCCAGAACCGGCCCGGCTGCCAGTGCCGTGCCGCCAATGAGGAGATCACGCCGGTTCATGGTCGTCCTCCGGTGTCAGCAGGTAGGGGCGGGTGAGTTCCTCGGATACCTCCCACAGGCGCGCAGCCAGTTCGTCGTTCTCCATGTGGGGGCCTTCCGGGATCTCCGGGTTGCAGTCCACGAAATAATGCCCGCTGACCTGCCCGAGCAGCGGGCTGGTTGCGACATAGCAGGTCGTGGCGCTGCCCGCCTCAATGCTTTTCATGAAGGTCCAGCCGATCAGCTTCCCGGCCACCTGCTGCCACCGCGGGAAGCTGCGTCCCAGGTTGGTCAGGATCACGCCCGGATGTACCGAATTGGCGGTAGTGGTCGTGCCCGCGAGGTTTCTTGCGAGCTGTCGGGCGTAAAGGTGGTTGGCCAGCTTCGACTGGCCGTACATCCGGTTGGGTTTGTAGCCGCGTTCCCCGGAAAGGTTGTCGAACTCGATGCCCGCTTCCGGCGCCCACTGGTAACCACTGCTGCTCAGGACCACGATCCGGCCCTGCGGCGCCGCCTGGACTTCGGGCAGCAGTCTGTTGCCGACGATGAAGTGGCCGAGGTGATTGGTGACAAACTGTTTTTCGAGGCCGTAGACCTGCTCGAGGTCCGGCAGCGCCATGATGCCGGCGTTCAGGATCAGCATGTCGATGGGGATGCCCAATGACCTGACCGCATCGGTGCCCCGCACGATGCCGGGGAAGTCGGTCAGTTCGATGACCACCGGCGTGGTGCGGCCCGGGATGCCGGCGCAGGCCTCCTCGGCCTTCTCAAGCGTGCGGGCGGCACCCAGCACGTGGGCGCCCCGGGCGGCGAGTACGCGCATGGTCTCGTAGCCGAGGCCCGAATTGGCGCCGGTGATGAGCGCCGTCGTGCCGCTGAGGTCGATGCCCGCGGTCACCTCTTCCGCGGTTGAGTCCGCGCCGAAGGGCCCCAGGGGGACGCCGTCCGGCCGGCGGATTACCCGCTCCTCGCCCCGGCTGCAGGCTCCCGTGCCGATGGCAGCCGCGGCAACGGTGCCGCCGAGCAGTAACTGACGCCTGTTGATCTCGGTGTTCATGCCTGTACTCGCCGGGTTAAGGGAATCGGAGCGTGGAGGTAGGGCCGGCCGCGCGGCGGACCATCACGATTCTGCCACCGAAAAATCAATGCCCTGGGCCAGGGGCAGGCTGTCGCCCCCGTTGATGGTGACGGTCTGTCGGCGCATGTAAGCCTTCCAGGCGTCCGAGCCGGCCTCCCGGCCGCCCCCGGTCTCCTTCTCCCCGCCAAAGGCCCCACCGATCTCGGCTCCCGAGGTGCCGATGTTCACGTTGGCAATGCCGCAGTCGCTGCCGGCGGCGGACAGGAAGCGCTCGGCGTGCTGCAGGCGGTCGGTGAAGATCGCCGATGACAGGCCCTGGGCTACCGCGTTCTGCCGGGCGATGGCCTCGTCCAGACTTGCGCACGGGATCAGGTACAGGATCGGCGCGAAGGTCTCCCGCTGGACTGCGGGCCAGTCGTTTTCCGCCAGCACGATGGTCGGCTCCACGAACCAGCCTGGACCCGGCCGGACGTGGCCACCGGTCAGCACCCGGGCGCCCTGGCCCGCAAGTTCATCGAGTACCTGCTGGTAACGCTCAACCGCTGGCGCATCGATCAGTGGCCCCATCAGGGTCTCCGGCAGGGCGGGGTCGCCAATGACAACCTGCCGGTAGGCCGCGATCAGGCGGGCCGTGAGGTCGGCGACCCGGCTCTCGTGCACCAGCAGGCGGCGCGTCGACGTGCAGCGCTGGCCCGCCGTGCCGACGGCACCGAACAGGATGGCCGGCACCGCCAGGTCGAGATTCGCGTATTCGTCCACGATAATGGCGTTGTTGCCACCGAGTTCAAGCAGGCAATGTCCGAGGCGCCTGGCAACGCGCGCGGCCACGCTGCTGCCGATGGCGGAGGAACCGGTAAAGGACAGCAGGGCCACCCGGTGGTCATCGATGAAACGGGTGGCCAGGGTCGTATCGTCCGTATTGAACAGGAAGAAGGCCGGTGGAAAGCCGTGGTCATCCAGAACGGTATTGCAGAGTCGCTGCACGGCGATGCTGCACAGGGGCGCCTTCGGTGACGGCTTCCAGACGGTCACGTTGCCACAGACCGCGGCAATGAAGGCGTTCCAGGCCCACACGGCCACGGGAAAATTAAAGGCAGTGACCACTCCAACCACGCCCCTGGGATGCCATTGCTCGTAGAGCCTGTGGGACGGTCGTTCGGAGGGCAGGGTGCGGCCGCCCAGCATGCGGGAGAGGCCGACGGCGTAGTCCGCGATATCGATCATCTCCTGTACCTCGCCTTCGCCCTCGGCCCTGATCTTGCCCACCTCGGCCGTTATCAGGCTGCCCAGCGCTTCCTTGTGGGCGCGGAGAGCGGCGCCGATGAGACGCATGGCTTCGCCCCGCCGCGGCGGTGGCAGATCCCGCCATGCGGGCCAGGCCCGTCGCGCGCTGCAGATCACCTCTTCGTAGTCCTGCTCCCTGGCGCCAGCGACGGTGGCCAGTGCCAGCCCGGTGGCCGGATCAACGGAATCGAAGCGCGGCCTTCCCGCGACCGGATGCCAGCCCGACGCAGACCAGGTGCCGGGGTTCAGCTGGCGGAGCTTGAGTCGGGTGAGTGCGCTGTGCATGGCCGTACCTGTCTGTCGGGCAGTGTCAGGAATCCCGGCGAAGTCGCTGCCGGCCCCGCCCCCCTCCGGCAATGACGCGCGCCGAGACTTCCTTGCCGGGTCCGTCGCTGTAGTAGCGACCAAAGCGGTTGGCGAGGACGCCGTCCAGGGGGAACTGCTCCTGCCGGACAAAGCCCCGGTAATCCCCCGGGTTCCCAAGCACGAGGTCGAGTACCGCACAGATGCCGCTGGCGGTCGTGATCTGGATGGCCGACCACAGGCGACCGCCGATGATCTGGGGATAGACTTTGTTCACGTAGTTCTCTTCCCGCAATTCGCTGTCCTGCAGGCCGGTCACCGCGGCATAGACGATGACCACATCCTGCAGTGTCTGGGGTACTGCGTTCTCAAGAATGCGCTTCAGCGTCTCGCGGTCATGGTTCAGCTTGAGGCCGTTCATCAGCAGCCGCATCTGCTCGCAGTGTCCGGGGTAACGGATGGTCCGGTAGTCCATGGACTCCACGCCGCTGCCGTAGGTGTCGGCAAGAGAACCGAGGCCGCCGGAGGTGTTGAATGCCTCGTATAGGGTGCCGTCTATCTCGATTTCTTCGAGGCCTTCCAGGGGTAGCACGTCCCGGCATTCGCCATTCACAATGCTCCGGCACAGATTTCCGTACTCATTGATGAGTCCTTCCGTGGACCAGGTCAGGGAGTACTTGAGGACGTTGTTGGGATGCTGGGGGAGGGCGCCGACGCGCAGTTTGACCGTGCGTACCGTGTCGAAATGCCGGATCAGTTCGGCCGCCGCGATGCTGATGAACCCCGGTGCAAGTCCGCACTGGGGCGCGAAGGCAGTAGGGGCGCCGTTGGCAATCTCAAGCACAGCGCTCGCTACCTTCACGTCCTCGGTCAGATCGAAGTAATGCGTGCCTGCGTTTCGGGCCGCCGTGGCTACGCCGACATTGCAGTAATAGGGCAGGCTTGAGACCACGGCATCGTGCCGCCCGGTGCGCAGACAGTGGGTCAGCCCCGGCAGGTCTGCGGCATCCAGGTTGACGGGTCGAATCCGGGCGCCAGCACTGGCTGCCGCCACTTCGGCGGCGGCGCCCGGCCGGGCATCGGCCAGATGGACCTCGAAGCCTTTCTCGTCAGCCAGCAAGGTCGCAATCAGGGCCCCGATCTTGCCGGCACCCAGTACAAGCACCCGATGCATGGCGTACCCTCCGATGACTGTGGCAGAGTGCCTGAAAATATCTTTTGATGCTGCAAAAAACCGAGAGGATTTCCGGTGACAGCGATGCTGACACGACGGGCATTCAGCCTGGGGACGGGCCTGCTGGCGCTCGGCGCCAGCAGCGCGGCACTGCCCCGCGTTGCCGGCCTGCCGCCGGCCGGTATACCGGATCTGATGGCGCCGGCGGGCAACCTCCGGGCCCTGGTGCGCATGACGGCGAGCCTTGAGGAACGGGATGTTCCCTGGTGGTATGACGGGACCATCTTCGGTGTCGTACCCGGTGAGAACCCGCGTCCCCTGCTCAGGTTCGAGGGCATGGAACTGTACTGGATGCGCCACCTGCCCGATGGTGAATACGAACTGACTGGCAACACGGTCACTTTCTTCCGGGACGTGGACAGCGGGGCCATGCTCACCGAGTTCAGTAATCCCTACACGCGCGCCACCAACACGGTGCTGCCGGCCGTCCAGGGGGGAGGGCCGGGTCGGGGTTTCAATTACTCGGCCAAGGGCATTCGCTTCACGCGGCTGCTTGACCAGTTGCCGGAGGATCCGCTGGCGCTGGACTGGGTCTTCGCCCGGGACATGGTGTGGCTGCACAACTGGACCCGCTATCCGCCCGGCCTGCCCCCGCCCCGATGGCAGCAGCAGACCATGTTTGCCAGCCAGCGGGACTTTCTGGATGACAGGCTGCCGGCTGTTCCGGTGGTATTCGGCTCTACCGTGCACATGCCGTGGTTCGCCTGGCTCGACATGGGCGAACGGCCCGGCCACATGGTCTGGCATGCGGGTGGCGCCAAGCTCAATTCCATCGACGAACTGCCCCGGGAATATCGCCTGCGGGCAGAAGAAGAGTTCCCGGCCCTGCTTACCGCGGACCCGGCCCGGGCCGCAGAGCGGGTATTGAAGCCGGTCCAGTGATCGATGGCCTGGCCATCCGGCGGCGCGGCTGACGGCCGGGAGCGGGCAGCCGTTGTATGCCCGCACCCGTCACTTCTACAATGGCCGCATGATCAGATTTACCCTCAATGGCAGGGCGTTAGAGGTCGAGGCTCCGGATGAGATGCCTCTGCTGTGGGTGTTACGCGACCAGTTGGGGCTCACCGGTACCAAGTACGGTTGCGGAATGGCCTTGTGCGGGGCCTGTACGGTTCACGTTGACGGCATGGCTACACGTTGTTGCGTGGTGCCTGTGGTGGCCGTAGCAGGCAAATCGGTGACCACCATCGAGGGGCTGGGTGCCGGCGATGAACTCCACCCCGTCCAGCAGGCCTGGATTGATGAACAGGTGCCCCAGTGTGGTTATTGCCAGCCGGGCATGATCATGGCGACGGCCGCCCTGCTGCAGGGGAACCCTCGACCGGACGATGCAGCGATTGATGGCACGATTACCAACATCTGTCGCTGTGGCACTTATCCCCGCATCCGCAAGGCCATTCATCGCGCCGCCGGCCTGCTGGCCGGTGCGGCGGCATCCTGAGCATTTCTGCAATCCCGAGAGTCATTCACATGCACACGATCTCCCGCCTGTTGACCGCCACGCTGACATTCGGACTGTTGTTGACGGCTTGTGCCGAGGGTGGCGGCGGCGGCGCCCGTCAGGCGGCTGCGGTTGCCGGAAATGCTGCCGCGCCGGCGCAGGATCTACCTGCCCTGCTCGGCAACGCGGATCTGGACAAGGGCAGGGTGCTGTTTCTGCAGTGCCGGGCCTGTCACGGCCTGGAGCAGGGCGGGGTTAACAAGGTGGGCCCAAATCTGTACGGGATCTTCGGTCAGAAGGCGGGCAGCGTTCCCGGCTTTGCCTACTCCGAGGCGCTGGCGGGTGCCGATATCGTCTGGTCAGCAGAAGCGCTGGATGACTGGCTCGCCCGTCCCAGTGACTTTCTGCCCGGCAACCGCATGGTGTTTGCAGGCATCCGCAAGCCTGAGGACCGCGCCAATCTCATTGCCTACCTGAAGCAGGAGACCGGATACGTTCCGCCCCAGTGACCTGGTGATAATCAGGCGGCGGTGCGTTTCTGGCCCAGATGGCGCAGCGCGAAAAAGGCAGGAATCAGCAGGAAACCCGTTGCCGGGATCGGTACGGCGGCCACATTCACGAAGATCGCCTTCTTCTGTGTGAAGCTCGGTCCACCGCCAGATGCCTCCAGAGTGTTCTGGATGACCAGCGCGACGTCATTGGCGGCGCCGGGAAAGTCCATGAAGTCGTTTGCTATCTGAAGTGAAGCGCCGAGATTCCACGATTGCAGGCCACCGGAGGGTGTCAGCGCTTCTACAGAGCTGGACGTCGCCGTGAATTTGGCGATGGAGTTGCTGGTTGCGAGGAGGTAGAGGCTGGCGGAGATCGCCCCGTCATTCCTGGTGCGGTAATCGCCGATTTCCGACACGCTGATCGTGCTGAGGGCGGCCCCGCTCTGGGCGTAGACCCGGTCGATGACGAAAGTGGCACTGACAAGGGCCGCATCCAGCACGTTCACCGAACTGGCAATGAAGGTGGTGGGCAGGAAACGCAGGGAGTCACCAGTGACCGTCGGGACGACCATTGGGTTGCCGAACAGAGCCATCGCGCTCTGGTTATCGTCGTATTCGTAGCAGATGCTGCTGCCACAAAGGGTAACGGTGGCGGCATTGGACTGAAGCGGCCCGGCAGAAATGGCCAGCAATGCGGCGGAAGCCAGCAGTCGCTTGGTACTCACCATGGTGATCGCCTTCCCTGGGTCAGGTTCTTATGCGCCGGACAATAGCAGGAAGCGCCAATAGGCGCGCTCCTTACCCGACATAACTCGCCACTCCCTGTTCATTCAGCGAAGCTGTTACCCGGTAGCGGCAGAAAAGCCGGCCCCCATCGCTACGATTGAAACAAGAACAACGACATACAGTGCGTCATTAATCCTTCAAGGAAGTGTCAGATATTTGTCAGGAAGCGGCTTGATCATCTGTCCGTCGACCCATCCGACGCAGCGTGGCAAGGATGCTGACTATGAGAGTTCCCGCGGCCTTTGCGAGACTGGACAACCTGGAAGTCCGGCTCTGCCTGCCGTTCAACTCCGCGGCGCGCCACCGGATCGTCCGGGATTACTTCTCTCTCGTGAGCCGCCTGGGTGATGGTATCGGCTGGTACAGCCTGCTGGCACTGCTGCCGGTCACCTTTGGGCTCGCCGCCCTCCTGCCCGGTTTGCATATGGGCCTTACGGGCCTCGTCGGCGTTGGGGTCTACAGGATCCTGAAGCGACATCTGGTTCGGGAACGTCCCTTTCATTCCCACCGGGGCGTGCGGGCCGTGATCAGCCCGCTGGACCGCTACAGCTTTCCTTCGGGCCATACCCTGCATGCCGTCTGTTTCACCGTGATGATGGGCAACTACTTTCCCCCGTTGCTGTGGTTTGCGGTGCCCTTTGCGGTGAGCGTAGCGCTATCCCGCGTGGTGCTCGGGTTGCACTACCCGACCGACGTTCTGGCCGGCGGGCTGCTCGGCGGCTTGCTGGCCGTCGCCAGCCTGGCGCTGGCTGGCACCTGAGCCGGACTCAGCTGGCAAATCGTCCCCATGCCACGGTGCCCCAGGTCAGGGCGGCGAGTACCAGACTGAGAAAGACGGCAGCAGACCCCAGATCCTTTGCCTGGCCTGAAAGTTGGTGGTAGTCGTCGCTGATCCGATCCACCGTCGCTTCGATGGCGGTATTCAGGATTTCAACGATCATGACGAGCAACCATGACCCTGCCAGCAGCAACCGCTCCACGGGAGTCTGGCCAAGCCACAGGGCGAGGGGTAGCAGCACGAGGGCAAGCGATACCTCCTGCCGGAACGCTTCTTCACCGCGCCAGGCGTCACGAAGGCCGGCCATCGAGTAGCCCGCCGCATCCTTAAGGCGCCTCAGACCGCGTTTACCTTTTTTTGCCATATTTCTGATAAGTAATAAGAAATTAACAATCCGCCACGGCTCCCGTCGCCCTGTCGAGGGTGTCAGGAGTGCTAGACTGCGAATACACCGCCACCAGAATAACCAATAAGCCAGCCCACGCATGGTGTATCGATTTGAAGCTGACGAGCGTCCCGGGCCGGCTGTCCGTCGGGCATTCCGGGAGCAGAACGCCCGGATCCTCGTGCTTCTGCGCAACTGGGAGGATGACCCCGCAGAATGCATTCACCGGGCCCGACAGGGCTGCAAGCGCGCGCGGGCCCTCGCGCAGTTGCTGAACCCCAGGGCGCCCTACGTGGCCCGGGTAGAAAACGATTTCTTCCGCTCTGTCCAGCAGGGTGTGGCCTATGCCCGTGACCCGGAGGCGCTGGTGGAGGCCCTGGATTTTCTCGAGATCGGGATTGCGGCCCCCCGTGTGGCCGAGTCCGTGGCCCTGTTGCGGGAGTCCCTGGCCGCCCGCGCCCGGCGGGAACTGGATGAGGGGCGCCGTGCGTTGCGCGCCCGGGTGGCAGATGCCTGCGCGGCGCTCATGGCGGCCGACCGACGGCTCGCCAATCTGCCGCTTAAGGCATTGCGTCGCCGTGACCTGAAGCGAGGCGCCGAGCGCACCTGGTTGCGCTGCGCCCGCATTTATAACGGCTTGCACGGGGAGTCGCCCGCAACCGATTTTCACGTCTGGCGCCGGCACGTCAAGTACGCCTATCACCAGGCCCAGCTCCTGTCGGCCTGGCAACCACGGCTGGCGGCCGCGCTAATGCCACACCTGCGTGAGCTGGCGGCCCAGCTGGGCCACGGTCAGGATCTGGTGCTGCTTGAGGCCTTGTTCCACCAACAGCCCGATCCACTCGGTATCGACACCCATGTGCAGCATCTTCGCCACATGATTGCGGCCTCGATGCTGGAGTTGCGGTGTCAGTCCCTGGCCCTGGGTCGCGAGCTTTTCGGGCCGGGCGATCCCGGCCAGTCGGCTTTGCCGTTAACGCAAGAGCAACAGAGCAGTAAGAAAGCTGTAACAGACACGGCCAAAGATGCAGGCTCTTCCGTCCGGCGCCCACACTCCAATCGTGTCCCGCATCCTGATCGTCGATGGCAGTCCGGCTGACCGGAACTGGCTCCAGGAACGCCTCGAGGCCGTCGGTCACGAGGTGCTTGCCACGGACGATGCCACCGCCGCTGTGGCCCGGCTCGAGCAGAAGCCCTTCGATATGCTGGTGACCGATGCCATGCTGCGGGACATGTCGGGTCTCGAACTGGCGCAACTGCTGCGCAAGCACGTCAACGGGCGTCTAACCCGCGTGCTGATGGTGAGCGAGCGCGGTGATGCGACGTCACTCGCCCAGGCACTGGACAGCGGTATCGATGACTACGTCACGAAGCCGGTGCGCGAGGAGGAGTTGATAGCCCGTGTCCACGCAGCTCTGCGACGCCCGGCCACGCCCTCCCGCGAGAGCGTGCTGGAGATCGGGCCCGTCCGGCTGGACAAACTGTGCCACAAGGTCACGGTGCGGTCGCGGGAGATCGCGCTTGCGCCCGTTGAATTCCGGCTGATGGCCTGTTTCATGGAGAACCCGGGGCGGGTGCTGGCCCGGCGCCTGCTCCTTGAGCAGGTCTGGCACTGTGCCGGGATCGGTGAACGAACGGTGGATGTGCACGTCCGCCGCCTGCGTGCCGCGCTGGAGCCGCATGACTGCGAACACCTGCTGCAGACCGTGCGGGGATTCGGCTACCGCTTCGGCTAGAGGCCGGCAGCGGACCCACTCGCTGTCACAAAGTCCCGCCCGGCAGTTGAGATCGTAACGGGTTTGTAATACAAGCCTGTTTCAATAATCTGCAACATCTTTGCGATGGAACGCTATGGGCGCACGCAGAATCCTGGTCGTCGAGGACGAGGCTCCGATCCGCCAGATGATTGCCTTCAACCTCAGCCGGGCCGGCTTCCAGGTGGACGAGGCTGAGGACTGCTCATCGGCCCGCGTCCGCATTGCCGATGTCCGGCCCGATCTGCTGCTGCTCGACTGGATGCTCCCGGATTCCAGCGGTCTGGAGCTGACCCGAACTCTGCGGCGCGAAACAGCCAACCGCGAGATTCCCATTATCATGTTGACTGCGCGGGCGGAGGAGCGTGACAAGCTTCAGGGCCTGGACGGGGGCGCCGACGACTACATCACCAAGCCATTCTCGGCGCGTGAACTTCTGTCCCGGATCAATGCAGTGCTGCGCCGTGCAGCCCCGGCCGCTGATGAGCCGCTGGTGGCCGGTGACCTGCGGCTCGACCCCGTGAGCCACCGCGTGCACGTGGGCGAGGAGGAGATCCTGCTCGGCCCCACCGAATACCGCCTTCTCAAGTTCCTGATGGAGAATGCCGACCGGGTCTATAGTCGGGCGCAACTGCTGGACTTCGTCTGGGGGCAGAACGTCTACGTCGAAGAGCGCACCGTCGATGTTCACATCCGCAGGCTGCGGAAGGTTTTGGAGGAATCTGGCGTGGACCGGTATGTGCAGACGGTGAGAGGTGCCGGTTACCGGTTCTCAACCCGCTGACTATGCCGAAGGTCTGGACCTGGACACTGATCCGCTACGGGGCCGTCCTGCTCCTCGGCGGTCTCATTGGTGCCCTCTATGGCCGGGCCCTGGCCGGTATCGCTCTGGTTGCGCTGGCACTGCTTGGCTGGCAGCTCTTCAATCTCTACCGGCTGGAGAGGTGGCTGACGGTTGGGGAGAGCGTGGAGATCCCGGACGGCATGGGCGTCTGGCCGCCGGTATTCGCCCGCATCCAGTTCATCAAGACCAGAGCCAAGAAGCGGGGCAAGCGTTTCCGCAAACTGGTCAAGGACCTTCGGGCCTCAACCGAAGCCTTCCCTGATGGGGGAGTGATACTGAATTCCCGGCACGAGATCGTGAATTACAATCAGGCGGCCCGGGCGCTGCTCGGCCTCAAGTCCCGCAGGGACCGTGGGCAGCGCATCGAGAACCTGCTGCGCCATCCGGATTTTATCGATTACCTGAACAATCCCGGCGAGCGGCTATCCGTGGAAATCCCGTCGCCCACCGGCAGCGAGACCTGGCTGTACTGCCGGTTGATTCCCTACGGCCCCGAGCAGACCCTGCTGCTCATACGGGACATCAGCCAGCGTGTAAAGATCGAGCGTGTGCGCCGGGACTTCGTCGCCAATGCGTCCCACGAACTGAGATCTCCGCTGACCGTGATCATGGGTTACCTGGAGGCACTGGGGGACGACGGGCAACTGCCTGAAAGCTGGCGGACGCCAATCTCTGCCATGCAGGACCAGGGTCTCCGGATGCGCCGGCTGGTGGAAGATCTGCTGCAGTTGTCCAAGCTGGAATCAGGCCAGTCTGTTTCCCGCGAGAAGGTCGTGAATGTCGCTGCCCTGCTTGCGGCGGCGCGTAAGGAAGCGCTGGCGCTACCCCAGCACCCGGCGCGCGTCGAAGTGGAGCTGAACAGTCCCGCAAACCTGCTGGGCGAAGAGAGTGAACTGCAGTCGGTAATTTCCAACCTGGTGACCAATGCGGTGCGCTATACGCCTCCGGAGGGGGAGGTAATGATCAGCTGGAGCGTGGACGGGCAGGGTGGGCACCTGGCTGTACGGGACACGGGCATCGGCATTGCCGACGAGGATATCCCGCGGGTTACCGAGCGCTTTTACCGGGCCGACGGCGGGCGGGCCAGGGAGCGGGGTGGTACGGGTCTGGGACTTTCCATCGTGAAGTACGGACTCCGACGTCACGATGCAGAGCTGGAGGTCAGGAGCAAGCTGGGCAAGGGCAGTACCTTTATCTGCCACTTTCCACGGGATCGGCTTGCCGTATCCTGATACTCTGCCGATCTGTTCCCGACAGCATCCGGGCGCCCGGCCCAATACGCGCAAGGACGCCTCCAGGAGAGACAACATGGAATCCGAGGGCTTCAGTCAGCACATTTCACGGCGCTTCAATGCCGAGCTTGAACATCTGCGCAGCGAGGTTCTGCGTATGGGAGGGCTGGTCGAGCAGCATCTGGACACCGCGGTGCAGGCGATTACAGCCGGCGACAGCGATCTTGGGCTCAGCGTGTTCAACGACGACTACAAGATCAACATGCTCGAGGTTGCCGTTGACGAGGAATGCCGAAAGCTTCTTGCCACCCGGACCCCGGCAGCGGCTGACCTTCGCCTGATTGTCATGGTGATCAAGACCATCACCGACCTGGAGCGGGTGGGTGATGAAGCGGCACGCATTGGCTACCTGGCCTCACATCTGGCTACAGATCGGGACCCCTACGCTTCCTACAGTGAGCTCAAGGCACTGGGGGAGCACGTCCAGGAGATGCTGCACGATGCCCTGGATGCATTCTCCCGGATGGACGTAGTCGATGCCATGGCCGTGATCGAGGAAGACAAGCTCGTGGACGAGGAATACGACCAGATCACACGCCAGTGCATCAGCCTGATGATGGAGGATCCTCGCACGATCCGCCGCTTCATGGACGTCAGCTGGGCGGCCCGCGCCCTCGAGCGTATCGGTGATCATGCCAAGAACATTGGCGAATATGTGGTGTACCTGGTTCACGGGCGCGATATCCGCCATACGGAGCGGGGAGCGGTAATCCAGGAGCTGGAGGCCGCCCGAGGGGGGCGGGCCGCGGGCGACTGAAATATTCCCTTAACATTCGCTGCCTAGACTGAAGGCCTTCTGTAGTCCTGACTCAAACTCTGGAGGTCTCGGTGAAATATTTCGGTACAGCGGCCAGCCTGATTGCCTGCGGCGTGGTTATTGCGGGTCCCGTCTTTGGCCAGGCTGCCCGGGACTACATCTCTATTACCGGTTCCTCCACGGTCTATCCCTTTACGACAGTCGTTGCCGAGCAGTTTGGCAAGACTTCCCGCTTCAAGACCCCAAAGGTCGAGTCCACCGGCTCCGGTGGCGGCATCAAGCTCTTCTGTGCCGGCGTTGGCGTCCAGCACCCGGATATCGCCAACAGTTCGCGGGCCATCAAGGACAGCGAACTGTCCGCTTGTGCCGCCAATGGCGTAAAGGAGGTCGTTGAGGTCAGGATTGGCTATGACGGAATCGTGCTGGCCGAATCCCGGGCGGGCCTGGGTATTCCGCTGAGCCTGCAGGAAGTCTATCTGGCACTGGCCAAGGACGTTCCCGATCCCAAGGGTGGAGACAAGCTCATACCCAACCCCTACCGAACCTGGAAGGACGTCAATCCGACGCTGCCTGCAGAGACCATCGAGGTTCTGGGACCTCCCCCCACGTCCGGTACCCGGGATGCATTTGTTGAACTGGCCATGGAGGGCGGCTGCAAGACCTTCCCGTGGATCAAGGCCATCAAGGACAAGGATGAGGCCCGGTTCAAGCAGATCTGTCATACGATCCGCGAGGACGGGCGATTCATCGAGGCGGGTGAGAACGACAACCTGATCGTGCAAAAGCTCAAATCAAATCCGAAAGCCATCGGCATATTTGGCTTCAGCTTCCTGGACCAGAATCTTGATTCCCTGAAGGGCTCAGTCATCAACGGCCAGGCTCCGACTTTTGAGAGCATCGCTAGCGGCGATTATGCGATTTCACGCCCCCTGTTCATCTATGTGAAGAAGGCCCATGTGGGGGCCATTCCTGGCCTGCTGGAATTCATGAACGAGTTCACGAGCCGCAAGGCCATGGGAGAGGAAGGCTATCTTGCCGATCGGGGCCTCGTGCCACTGCCGTCGGCTGAGTATGCCGCAGTGGTCAAACGGGTTTCTGCACTTCAGCCGATGCCGATGCCGAAATAGACTTGCAGCAGGTTCCGACGGCCAGAAGTTATGGCGGGTACAGATGCCGTTGCATGAGCGTTGGACGCTGTCGCGACTGAAGAGAAACAGATGATGCTGCCACGCTGATGCGCCTTTCCACCCTGGTGCTCATTCTTGCCGGCCTGGTACTAATGGCCTATTTTCTGGGCCGTAAGCGGGCGATCGCTGTGGGTGGCCGGCAGGTTCCGGGCCTGCGCAGGCTCCATTCCCTGCCTCGTTATTACGGGTACTTTACCTCGCTCTGGTGTGCCGTGCCGGCGCTGGTGCTTCTGCTCGGCTGGATCGCACTGAGTGACTCGTTCATCAGTGAACGGGTGATCAGTTCCCTTCCGGAGAGGCTCCGCAGCCTGCCTGAAGACCAACTCGGCCTGGTCCTGAATGACATCCGGAATCTGGCCAGTGGCCAGATAGTGGATCAGAACCAGCCTGCAGAAATCGCGGTGGCAGCCGGCCTCTACAACGAGCTGCGGGCTGGCTCGCGACGGATCCTTGCCGGGCTGGTCATCGCCGTTGCCTTCATCGGTTTCGCGGTGGCGTGGACCCGACTCCGGCCCGAGTTCCGGGCCAGGAATCACGTTGAGGAAGCCATCAAGTTTGCGCTGATTGCCGCGTCCACGGTTGCGATTCTCTCCACGCTGGGGATCCTACTGTCCGTGACCTATGAGTCCTTCCTGTTCTTCAGGCAGGTGCCGGTGACGGAATTTCTGTTTGGGCTCAACTGGAGCCCCCAGACCGCGATCCGGGCCGACCAAGTCGGGTCATCGGGCGCTTTCGGGGCTGTGCCGCTGTTTGCCGGCACCTTGCTGATTTCCGGTATTGCAATGCTGGTAGCCGTCCCGATCGGCCTCATGACCGCCATCTACCTGACCGAGTATGCGGCACCGGCATTGCGGCGGGCGGTCAAGCCGGTCCTGGAAGTGCTCGCCGGCATCCCGACCGTGGTTTACGGCTACTTTGCTGCGCTGACTGTGGCGCCCTTCATACGGGAGGTGGGGGAGGGAATCGGCCTGAATGTGGCCTCGGAAAGCGCACTTGCGGCGGGCCTCGTAATGGGCATCATGATCATTCCTTTTGTGTCGTCCCTCTCGGATGACGTGATCAACGCCGTACCTCAGTCCCTGAGGGAAGGGTCCTACGGCCTCGGCGCCACCAGGTCGGAGACAATCAAGCGCGTCGTGTTGCCGGCGGCCCTGCCTGGCATTGTCGGGAGCGTGCTTCTGGCTGCTTCCCGGGCGATCGGCGAAACCATGATCGTGGTGATGGCGGCGGGGCTGTCGGCGAATCTGACGGCAAATCCGCTGGAATCCGTCACCACCGTAACAGTACAGATCGTCACGCTGCTGGTCGGCGACCAGGAGTTCGACAGTCCCAAGACGCTCGCTGCTTTTGCCCTTGGCCTGATGCTGTTTGTCGTCACGCTGATCCTGAACATCATTGCCCTGCAGGTCGTTCGTCGATATCGGGAGCAGTACGACTGATGGATCCGCTCGACCAGCACCGGACCCGCCAGCGGGTTGAGGCCAGTCTTCGTCGCCGATACCGGACGGAGAAGCTGTTTCGCTTCTACGGTCTCGTCTCCGTGATCCTTGGGGTTTCCTTCCTCGTGGTGTTGTTTGCCACCATCATTGGCAACGGGTATTCGGCGTTCCAGCAGACCTACGTGAAACTCGATATCACGTTTGATGCGGACAGCATCGATCCGGATGGTGGTCGCGACGTTGACGTGCTGGCGACAGCTGACTATGTGCAACCGGTGAGGGATGCACTGCGAGAGCTCTTCCCCGAGGCCGAAGACCGGGCCGCCCGGCGGGACCTGAACGCCCTGGTCAGCTCGGGCGCGGGATTTGCCCTGCAGCGGATGGTGCTGGCCGATCCGGGCATCCTGGGCCAGAAGCGCACTCTGTGGCTCCTGGCCGACGATGAGGTGGATCTGTACTTCAAGAGCGGGCTGCCGGTGAGCGGGACTGACGAGACCGGGCAGAGACTCAGTGGACGACAGCAGGCCTGGATACAGAAGCTCGCGGCGGATGGGCGGCTTGAAAAGCATTTCAACACGACGTTTTTTACGGCGGGGGATTCCCGCGAGCCTGAACTGTCAGGTATCTGGGGAGCGACCAAGGGTTCATTCTTCATGCTCCTGGTAACCCTGTTGCTGGCCTTCCCGCTGGGCGTCGCCGCGGCCATCTATCTGGAGGAGTTCGCGGGGCGGGGGCGCCTGGTGGACCTCATAGAGGTGAATATCAACAACCTGGCGGCGGTACCTTCCATTGTTTTCGGCCTGCTAGGGCTTGCCGTATTCATCAACTTCTTTGGGTTGCCCCGTTCGGCTCCTCTGGTCGGCGGCCTGGTGCTCACCCTGATGACGCTGCCTGTTATCATCATTGCGGCGCGGGCAGCCATCAAGTCCGTTCCTCCGTCGGTCAGGGAGGCGGCACTGGGCGTTGGCGCCTCGAAGATGCAGATGGTGTTTCACCATGTCCTGCCGCTTGCGTTGCCGGGCATGCTCACGGGTGCGATTATTGGCATGGCGCGCGCGCTGGGCGAGTCAGCGCCGCTCCTGATGATTGGCATGGTGGCATTTATCGTCGAGGTGCCCTCCGGTCCATTGAGCCCATCCACCGCGCTTCCCGTACAGATCTACCTGTGGGCCGACAGCCCGGAGCGGGCGTTTGTGGAGCGAACTTCCGCCGCGATCATGGTGTTGCTGGCCTTCCTGCTGGTCATGAATGCCAGCGCCGTCTGGTTACGGAACCGTTTCGAGCGCCGGTGGTAGCGCACAGCAGGCTGGATTGCAGATAATGCTGCTTATGGACAGGGAAGAGAGTGTTGCTACGGTGCGGGAGGTCAGAGCTGCCGCAGCGCCCAAGGCTTCGGGTGCGATTGCCGACTCGGCCGAAACCGGTCGTATTGCGGCCGACACGGTTGGCGACATCACGGCAAAGAACCCGGTCTTCTCGGTCCGCCGTGCAAATGTCTTCTATGGTGATGCCCAGGCCCTCTTTAACATCAACCTCGACGTAGGGCGCAATGAGGTGATTTCGCTGATCGGCCCATCGGGCTGCGGAAAGTCCACGTTCATCCGCTGTCTGAACCGGATGAATGACACGATCGAGTCAGCCCGTGTGACCGGTGATTTCAGGCTGGACGGTCAGGATATCTATGCCAGGGACATGGACGTTGTGATGCTCCGCGCCCGCGTCGGCATGGTGTTCCAGAAGCCCAACCCCTTTCCGAAGTCGATCTACGAGAACGTTGCCTATGGCCCCCGCATCCATGGCCTGGCAGCCAATCGCTCGGAGCTGGACGACATCGTCTACGGCAGCCTTGAACGCGCCGGGCTCGTGGATGAGGTCAAGGACCGGCTGGACGAGCCGGGGACCGGACTCTCGGGTGGCCAGCAGCAGCGGCTGTGTATTGCGCGCACGATCGCCGTGAATCCTGAAGTCATCCTCATGGATGAGCCGTGTTCGGCCCTTGATCCAATTGCCACCGCACGTATTGAAGACCTGATAGACGAGTTGTCCCAGAAGTATGCGATTGCGATCGTCACGCATTCCATGCAGCAGGCGGCCCGCGTCTCCAATCGGACGGCCTACTTCCACCTGGGCCGTCTCGTCGAGGTTGGTCCGACCGACAAGATCTTTACCAACCCCTCGCACAAGCTCACCGAAGACTACGTCACCGGCCGCTTCGGCTAGCCGGGTCGGGGCCCTCGACGAATCCCGCCTGCGACGCACGGTTGTCCCGCCCGTGTCTCATTGTGTTGCTTGCTTCATCGTTTCGTAACAAAGCCGTAGCAGACTTCTCTGCGCAGCCAGGAGATGGGCTGCAATCCCTGATCCATTACCGTGGAAAGTGAGGCGATGATGAATAACTACAGGCACGTGGCCGCACGGGCTGTTCTTGCCGTGATGGCCCTGGGCAGCTGTGCCGCCCAGGGCGCCGTGTCCGATGAGACCGTCCAGCGGCTGCTGGAACGTATTGAGTCGCTGGAGCAGCGGATCGCTGAACTTGAGAGGCCCGCTCCTGCAGCGCCGGCAGTGGCTGATGCCGCCGCGTCCGTTCCATTGCCGGCGGTCAGCCCCGCCGCGCCATCCTGGACCGAAAAGGTCACCCTGCAGGGCGACCTGCGCTATCGCTACGAGAATATTGACGTGGAGCAGGCGGACAGTGAGCGTAACCGCCAGCGGATACGGGCTCGTGCGGCGATCATCGCGAAGCCCGAGGACAGGCTTGAAGTCGGCTTCGGGCTGTCTACTTCAGAGAACGGAGACCCCATATCCAGCAACCAGACCATTGGTTCCGGCGGCTCGCGCAAGGATATCTACCTGGACCTGGCCTATTTCAACTGGAATGCCCTGCAAGGGCTCAATGTCGTTGGCGGCAAGTACAAGAACTTCCTGTACCGTCCGGGCAAGCACTCACTCCTCTGGGACGGCGACTGGAACCCGGAGGGCCTGGGCCTGATCTATGCCCGCGGGCCCTTTTTTGCCAACCTGATCGGGACATGGCTGGAGAGCGACAGCAACAAGGCTGAGGAATTCACCTTTGGTGGGCAGGTCGGTGCCAGCCAGGTCCTTGGGGATGATGTCAAAGTGACTGGCGGGGTGGGATATTTCCGGTCGAATACCGCCGGCAAGCCCACGTTCTTTGGTGGCACTACAGCTTTTTCCGGCAACAGCTTTGATGCCCTGAACAACGTTTATCTCTACGATTACGAGGAAGTCGAGGTATTCGGCGAAATAGCCTTCATGATGGGCGAGCTGCCAGTGAGCCTGTTCGCCGACTTCGTGCAGAATCAGGATGCGGACCGGTTCGATACGGGTTGGGCCGCCGGCGTGCAGCTCGGGACGGCGAAGAAGAAGGGCGGCTGGGAAGCAGGTTATGCCTATCAGGACCTGGAGCCCGACGCAGTGCTCGGCCTGCTCACCGATTCGGATTTTGGCGGCGGTGGGACCGACAACAAGGGCCACGTCATCCGGGGCGCCTATGCGCTCAGTGACAAGTGGAATGTGGCCGGGAGTTACTTTATAAATACCATCGACGAGTACAGTGGTACGCGGCGAGATTACGATCGTCTGCAGCTGGACCTGAACGTCAGGTACTAGGCCGTACGGAGCCCACACCCCAGCCGCCGGCCGCGTAGCCCCTGGGCAGGCCGGCGTCCGGGGTGAACCCGTAGAGTTCGTCGCCGGGGAGTGCCTCGGCCAGGATCCTGCGAACCTCGAGCAGCTTTGGCAGGTCAATGCCCGTTCGCAGGCCCATGGCATCGAGCATGAACACCAGGTCCTCGGTCACGATGTTGCCGCTGGCGCCGGGTGCATAGGGGCACCCGCCAAGTCCGCCGAGCGAGCTGTCCAGCGTCGTGATGCCTTCCTCCAGCGCGGCGAGGGCGTTCGCAAGCCCGAGTCCGCGGGTATTGTGCAGGTGCACGCCGGAGATCCGGTCAGCGCCAATCTCCCTGCTGACCAGACGGATCAGCCGCTTGAGCTGCGCGGGATTGGCATAGCCCGTGGTGTCCGACAGGCCCACTTCGTCGCACCCGGCCTCCATCAGGGCAGCGGCGAGGGCCACGACTTTCGATTCGGGTACGGCACCCTCCAGCGTGCAGCCAAATGCCGTTGCCAGATTGCCCTCGAAGCCCGGCCGCAGCGCTGCAGGCATTGAGCGCAGCAGGGCCGCAATTCGCCGGACGTCTTCCAGAACCTCGGCATGGGTCTTGCGCAGGTTGGCCTTGCTGTGGGTCTCGCTGGCAGAAAGGGGCAGGCCGATCTTGTGGGCACCCGCCGCGATGGCGTTCTCCGCCCCCTTGAAGTTGGGCACCAGGGCCAGCACGGTGAGTCCCGGGATGGTCCGGGCAAAAGCCACCACCTCGGCCGCGTCGGCCATCTGGGGGAGAAGCTTTGCCGGCACAAACGAACACACCTCGATCTCGCGCACCCCTGCGGCCGCCTCGGCGGCGATCCAGGCCTTCTTGGCCTCGGTGGGCATGATGGACTTGATGCTCTGCAGACCGTCCCGCGGTCCCACCTCGCTCACCAGCACGTCAATCCCGCTGCCTGCCGTCATGCCTTAATTTCCCGATCACGAAGACCGATATTCTATATGGGGGCGCCCTCTGGGATAATCCAGGCTCTGCCGGCAGTCCGCCCGGGCAGACATAAGCCAATGCTGGAAGGTTCCGAATGACAGGTCAGGGCCTGCCCCTCAAGGGGGTGCGCGTCATCGAATTCACTCACATGGTCATGGGGCCGGCCGCCGGTCTGATCCTGGCTGACCTCGGGGCGGATGTCATCAAGGTCGAGCCCGTGCAGGGAGACAGCACCCGCCTGCTGCCCGGTTCCGGATCAGGCTATTTTCCCATGTACAACCGGAACAAGCGCAGCCTCTGCGTGGACCTGAAGGTGCCGGCGGGCCGGGCGGTCGTGCTGCGTCTCTTGGCAGGGGCTGATGTCCTGATCGAGAACTTCCGCCCGGGCACGATGGACCGGCTGGGTTTCGGCTATGAGGCTCTCAGCCGGCAGTTTCCAGGCCTGATCTACTGTTCGGAGAAGGGCTTTTTGAGCGGTCCCTACGAGAACCGCACCGCTCTGGACGAGGTTGCCCAGATGATGGGCGGTCTCGCCTACATGACGGGCCCGCCCGGGCAGCCGCTGCGCGCCGGGACCTCCGTCATTGACGTGCAGGGTGGCATGTTTGGCGCTGTCGGGGTCCTGGCGGCGCTCTTCCAGCGCCAGTCAACGGGCCGCGGGCAGAACGTGGTGGCCTCGCTCTTCGAGAGCACCGTTTTCCTGGTGGGCCAGCACATGGCCCAGTACGCGGTGACCGGAAAGCCCGCAGCTCCCATGCCCGTGCGCGTCTCTGCCTGGGCGATCTATCAGGTCTTTGAGACCGGCGATAATCAGCAGGTGTTCGTTGGCGTTGTCAGCGACAAGCAATGGAAGGACTTCTGCACGGCCTTTGACCTGCATGAACTGGCCGCAGATCGCAGCCTCGATGGCAACACCGACCGGGTGACCCACAAGGAACGGCTGCTGCCCGTGATCAAGGCTGCATTCCGGCGCTACACCAAGCAGGAACTCATGGCAAAGCTGGAAAAGACCGGCCTGCCTTTCGCGCCGATCACGAAGCCGGAGGACCTGTTCGACGATCCGCATCTGGCAGCAAATGAAGGCCTCGTACCGCTCACCGTCACCGACGGTCTCCGGGCAGGTGAAAAGACCCGGTTGCCGGCCCTGCCGCTCGAGATGGACGGCCACCGGTTTGGCGTTCACCGGGACGTGCCCCGGGCCGGGGAGCATACGGACGAGATACTCGGCGAACTGGGCTACCCGCCAGCAGAAATCGGGGCCCTGCGGGCCGCCGGCGCGGTCGCCGGGGGTGGCGACTGACGGTAAGGCGTTTAGCGCGGCGACGCCATGCTCAGAGGTAGATCCACGGGCGCCGCTCGCGGTCGCGGGCCTGGAATGCCAGGATCTCCGGATCGCGCTTCGCGGTGACGGCGATCGCGTCCAGACCTTCAAGCAGCATTTGCCGGTCGGCTGCCGGCAGGCTGAAGGGCAGGCTGCTGCCATCCGGGGCAATGACCGTGTCGGTCGTCAGATCGACCGTGACCTGATTGGCCGCCGGGTCGGCCGCCACCTGCCGGGCAAGGTCCTCCACGGCACTGTCGGAAAGGACCACGGGAACGATCCCGTTACGGATGCAGTTGCCATGGAATATCGAGCCGAAGCTCGGTGCGATGATGGCCCGGATGCCCCATTCATGCAGCGCCCACACCGCATGCTCGCGTGACGATCCACAGCCGAAGTTGAGGCCGGACAGCAGGATGCGGGCGTGACGGAACGGCTCCCGGTTGAGAATGAAGTCCGGGTTCTCCTCCCGGCTGCCCGGCGCCTGGTAACGCCAACCGGCAAACAGGCCTTCCGACAGCCCCTCCCTGGAGACCCGCTTCATCTCGCGGCTGGGAATGATGGCATCCGTATCGACGTTGATACGGAGCAGGGGAGCGGCGACGGCAGTCAGACGGGTGAACTTTTCCATGCGGGTAGCGTCCGGCTTACGCGGGCAGGAGCCCGCGAACATCGGCAAGGTGCCCGGCGATAGCCGACGCGACCACCGTTGCGGGACTTGCCAGATGGGAGCGGGTGCGCGGTCCCTGCCGGTTCTCGAAGTTGCGGTTGGTGCTGGTGACCACCCGTTGTTCGAGCCCGAAGCTCTCGCCACCGGCGTAGAAACACATCGAGCACCCGGACTCGCGCCACTCGAAGCCGGCCTCGCGGAAGATCCTGTCCAGCCCTTCAGCCTCCGCCGCCTTCTTCACCTGGCTGGAGCCCGGCACGCAGATTGCCCGGATGCCATCGGCCACCCGGTGGCCGCGGAGGAGGCGGGCAGCCTCCCGCAGATCGCTCAGCCGGCTGTTGGTGCAGGAGCCGATGAAGGCCGCATCGATTTTCAGCCCGGTCAGGGAGGTGCCGGGCGCCAGTCCCATGTAAGTCAGGGCCCGTTCCGCCGCCTGGCGGCGATTCGGGTCCTTTTCCAGCGCGGGGTCGGGGACACGGCCGTCAATACTGCCCCCCTGCTGCGGGCTGGTGCCCCAGGTCACCTGGGGAGGCAGCCCTGTGCAGTCCACTTTCAGTTCCCGGTCGAAGACAGCATCAGGATCAGTGACCAGGGTGCGCCAGTGAGCGAGCGCAGCATCCCAGTTCGCCCCCGTGGGGGCATAAGGCCGGCCCTGCACGTACTCGAACGTTGTCTCGTCGGGGGCAATGATGCCGGTCCAGGCGCCGAACTCCACCGCCATGTTGCACAGTGTAAAGCGCGCCTCGACCGGCAGCGCCCGTATCGCCGGTCCTGCAAACTCGATCGCGTAGCCGGCGCCACCGGCGGCACCGAAGCGGCTGATCAGGTGCAGGATCAGATCCTTGGCATAGACGCCGGGTGCGAGCTGGCCGTCGAAGTGGATCCGCATGCTGCGCGGCTTGCGGACGACCAGCGTCTTGGTGGCGAGGGCGTGTTCCGCCTCGGTCGAGCCGATGCCCCAGGCGAGCGCGCCGAGGCCGCCCAGTGTGCAGGTATGGCTGTCGGGGCAGACCAGGGTGACGCCTGGCAGGGCGATGCCCTGCTCGGGAGAAACCACATGGACGATGCCCTGCCGGTCGTCGCTGAGGTCGAAGAGGGTGATGCCGGCCTCGGTGGCCGAGGCCCGGGTGCTGGTGATAAAGTCCCGGCCGCCCGGCATGCGAGTGTCATCGCCGCGTCCCGGCGTAGTGTCCACGATGTGATCCATCGTGCAGAACGCCTGCTCGGGATTTCTCACGGATCGGCCGGCGGCGGCCAGACCCTTGAGCGCCACGCTTCCGGTGCGCTCGTGCAGGAAAATGCGGTCGATATACAGCAGTGCGGCCCCGTCGCCGAGATCGGCGACGGAGTGGAGATCCCAGAGCTTGTCAATGATCGTCCGAGCCATGGCTCTGCGGCCAGCAATGCCGCTGTACACTCGAAAACAGGGAGTGGGGATGATAACAGTTAAGGAACCGCCCCAGCAGCAGCCTGCGGGGATGCCCGCGGCGCTCAGGATCCTGGGCGTAGCGTGGGGCATCGGCGGAATTGGCATCGTGCTTGTTTATGCCGCCGTCAGTCTCGGTCGTCACACCGTTGCGGCGGTCGCCGGCGGTCTCGGGCAGCTGGAATGGCTGGCACTGATCGCAAACGTGATATTCATGGCGTGGGCCGAAGGCTATCGGGGGTTCCAGTTGCGCTTTTCCCCCAGGGTGGCGGCGCGCGCCCTGCACCTCTACGAGCAGCCCACGAGGCTGCGTGTACTGCTGGCCCCCCTGTTCTGTGCCGGGTACTTTGCGGCTACCGCGCGCCTGATACGGACGTTGTGGGCGGGTACGCTGCTGATCGTGCTCGCGGTGCTGCTCTTCAACCTCATTCCACAGCCCTGGCGCGGCATCCTCGATGCCGGTGTCCTGGTCGGCCTGAGCTGGGGCGTGCTCTCGCTGCTGGCCTCGACCGTGATCACTTTCCGGGGGCAGCAGGCCCCGGTTGCCGCCGAAGTGCCCGCCTGACAACCGGGATGGCCGGCTATAATGCCGGCATGTTGTCCCACGTCGACGAGCGCAACCAGCCCACGATGGTGGATGTGAGCGGGAAAAGCATTACCCGCCGCACGGCCCATGCCCGCGCCCGCGTCATCCTGCCGCCTGCCGTCCGGGCTGCCCTCGACGATGGCGAGATCCGGGGCCCAAAGGGGCCGGTATTCCAGACGGCGATCATCGCCGGCACGATGGCGGCCAAGCGCACCCACGAACTCATCCCCTTCTGTCATCCCGTTGGCCTTGATGCCTGCCGTATCGAGATCCGGGTGGATGAGGACGGCAACGCGGTCATTGATTGCGTAACCCGGGTGGAGCACCGCACCGGCGTGGAAATGGAGGCGCTCACCGGGGCTACGGTGGCCGCACTGACCGTGTACGACATGTGCAAGGCCCTGTCCCACGACATCGTGATCGCGGACGTCCGCCTGCTCGGCAAGTCGGGAGGGAAGAGTGACTTCGCGGCGACCGACCCGGCGGACGGACGCTGACGGTGGCTTCCTTGCGGGACACAGGCCTGCACCCGGTCCGGGGCCTCGTGCTCGCCGGTGGACACAGCAGCCGCCTGGGCGAGGACAAGGCGGCACTGCGCGTGGACGGGCAGACCCTGCTGGCGCGTACGGTTGGCCTTCTGCAGCCGTTCACCCTCTCGGTGCACGTTTCGGTGCGTGCTGACCAGCGCCGGGATCCGCATCGCGAAGGTTTTGCGCTGCTTTTCGATCCGGCCCCGGAGTTGGGCCCCGTGGGCGGGTTGCTCGCGGCACAGTTCGAGTATCCGGACGCCGCCTGGCTGGTGGTGGCCTGCGATATGCCGGGTCTCGGGGCCGCCCATCTTTCAGCCCTGCTGCAGGCCCGCGACGCGGGCCGGGGCGGCACGGCCTTTCGCAATCCCGTCGATGGGCTGCCCGAGCCGTTGTGCGCCATCTGGGAACCGGCTACCCTCGCCCGCCTTGTTGCGCAGGCGGCGCATGACGCAGCCCGCGTGAGTCCCCGGGCGGTACTGGCAGGTGCCGATCCCGTCCTGTTGAATTCACCGCGCCCCGGGGCGCTGGCCAGCATCAATACGCCGGCCGATCTGGACCGTTACTGGAAACTGAATCATGGCCAAGAGTCCCAAGAAGACCGCGCGCCGGCCCTCCCGCGAGACGGCTGAAGCGGCGGTCCGCACGATCCTGGCCTACATTGGCGAGGATCCCTCCCGGCCCGGGCTGCGACGCACGCCGGCGCGTTTCCTTGGCGCTTACGAAGACTGGTTCAGGGGCTACGCGGAAGATCCCGTTGGCCTGCTGGGCGCATCGTTTCAGCAGGTTGACCGCTACGATCGCATCGTGATGCTGACCAACCTTGATTTCGAGTCCCACTGCGAGCACCACGTGGCGCCGGTCATCGGTCGCGCCCACGTGGCCTATCTGCCGGACCGGCGGCTCGCCGGGATCAGCAAGCTGGTGCGGGTGGTTGAGGCCTTTACCCGCCGGCTGATCGTCCAGGAGCGACTGACGACCGATATCGCCCGCTGCATCCACCAGGTTCTCGAGCCGCGCGGCGTAGCCGTGGTGGTCGAGGCGCAGCATCACTGCCTGACGACGCGCGGGGTGCACCGGGACAACGTGCGTATGACCACCAGCGAGATGCTGGGTGCATTCCAGGACGATGACCGGCTGCGCGCCGAGTTTCTGGGCGCCATCGCCCGGACGGCCAGTTGACGACAGGTCTGACCATGGAAAAGATCGTATTTGGCTGTGCCGCCGATGTGAAGGTCTACGAGGGCAGGGAGATCGGGGTATCCGACTGGATCCTGGTGGACCAGCACCGCATCAACCACTTTGCGGATGCCACCGACGATCACCAGTGGATCCATGTGGACGTGGAACGGGCCCGGCAGGAACTGCCGGTGGGCTCCACCATCGCCCACGGCTACCTGCTGGTTTCGCTGATGCCGCGCATGCTGGACACCTTTGTCGAATTCAGGGGGCTCACACGGGTCATCAACTACGGCCTGAACGAAGTTCGTTTCAAGAACATGGTGGCCGCCGGCAAGCGGGTGCGGATGCGCACCAAGCTCGTCTCGGCCCGCCAGCGGGCCGGTGGCCTGCAGGTCATCCTCGACAACACCATCGAGATCGAGGGCGAAACCCGGCCGGCCTGCAAGGCCGAGGTGCTGGTGCTGTATTTCTTCGAGAGCTAGCTAGCGGCGCAGGGCCGCCAGCAGGCGCGCGTGCACGGCAGGCGAGGTGCCCACGAGCAGGTCCGTGCTCCGGAGGCCGAAGTTGTCGAAGCCGCTGAAGGCATGACCGTCGAGGGTGGATACCACCCCGCCGGCCTCAGCGGCGATGAAGGCGATGGCACCCCAGTCCAGCAGGTCGGCCTGTCCCGAGGCGAAGGCGTCCAGCCGGCCGGTAAACAGGTCGGTCAGGTTGTCGAAGGGCCGGGCCGGGTCGTCTTCCTCGACGATATCGAAGGCGGCAAAGCCGTTCTTCAGGCGTTGCAGTTCGGGTACTGCCTGGTAGGTGGCGCAGAGGCTGCTGCCGGTGCGCGTGGTCAGGGGTTTCAGGTCGGCGAGCTGCCGCGCATTCCTGCCGCCGGTGAAGGCGCCCTGCCCGCGGATGGCCAGAAAGAAACGTTCCAGCACCGGCCGGTAGCTGATGGCGGCCATCAGCATTGGGCCGCGGCTGATCGAGACGATGATCTCCCAGCCCGGCCGCTGGTTCTGGAAGAGGTAGGTGCCGTCGATGGGGTCCAGCCAGACCGTTGTGCCCGCGTCGGCCGGGAAGAAGTGGGCGTTGTGCGACTGCTCCTGCTCCTCCCCGTAGAAGCCCACGCCCGGGTACCGGGCCAGGGTGGCAACTTCCAGGAAGCCCTGCACTGAGGGATCGGCAGCGGTAATGGCCTGCACCCAGCGATTGTGCCCGGTCTTGGTAGCCGGGGTTCCGAGGAGCGGCTGGATCGCCCGGGCATAGTCGCCCGCCATCACGAGCAGCGGCAGGTAGAACTCCACCATCCCGGCAACGGGCGGCAGGGTGGTTACAGCAGGGCTTCTCATCCGGATCTCCTGATTGCCGGTAGGCTAACAGCGCAGGGGTACAATCACCGTATGAATCCCCGGCTTGCCGATCTGATCAACCTCCTGGAGCTCGAGCCCATCGAGAAGAATATCTTCCGTGGGCAGAGCCGGGATATAGGCACGCCCCAGGTGTTCGGCGGCCAGGTGCTGGGCCAGGCGCTGGCAGCGGCAGGCCGCACGGTCACGGGGCGGGTGGCGCACTCCCTGCATGCCTACTTTCTGAAGCCGGGCGACGTGAACGCACCGATCATCTACGAAGTGGACCGTGCCCGGGATGGCGGCAGTTTCACCGGCCGCCGGGTTGTGGCCATCCAGCACGGCGAACAGATCTTCAATCTGGCGGCCTCCTTCCAGGTGGAGGAGGAGGGCCTCGAGCACCAGGACGCCATGCCGAAGGTACCCGGGCCGGAGGGCCTCCGGGACCTTGAGGTCGTGGCCCGCGATTACGAGGGGGTTCTGCCGCCACGCCTGCAGCGCTTCCTGACCTATGAGCGCCCGTTCCACGTGCGGCCCGTGGACCCGAACCAGTTCCTGCTGGCCGACAACCGGTCTCCGATCAAGCAGGTCTGGATCAAGGCCACCGACCCGCTCCCGGTGGACATCGCCCTGCACCAGGCCATGATGGCCTACGTCTCGGACTACGAGCTGATCGGCACCGTGACCTTGCCGCACGGATTGCATGCAGTGCGTCGCGGGCTGCAGATGGCAAGCCTCGACCACGCGATGTGGTTTCATCGGCCCGTCCGCGTCGACCGCTGGTTACTGCTGTCGCTCGACAGCCCGGCGGCTGCCGGCGGCCGGGGCCTCGCCTGGGGCAAGGTCTTTACCGAGGACGGTGAGCTCGTGGTGACGCTGGCTCAGGAAGGGCTCATCAGGCTGCGCAGGCCGAGCGCATAACGCTGCCCCCGTTCCCGGTAGCGCTCTGCCGACTGCACAAGCCCAGCGATCTCTCCGGCCGTCAGCGGCCGCACCACCCGGGCCGGCGCGCCCACGATCAGCATCCCGTCGGCAAACTGCTTGCCTTCGGTGACCAGGGCATTTGCGCCCACCAGGCAGTGCCGGCCGATGCGGGCGTCGTTCAGCACCGTGGCGCCCATGCCGATCAGCGACTCGTCGCCGACCTGGCAGCCGTGCAGTATCACGCGGTGCCCGACCGTCACGCGTTCGCCGAGCACGAGCGGCGCACCGGGATCGGAGTGCAGTACCGCATTGTCCTGGATGTTCGTGCCGGCCCCGACCGTCAGGCGCTCCACATCGCCGCGCAGTACCGCGCCGAACCAGATGCTCACGCCGTCACCCAGCGCCACGTCACCGATCACCGTTGCGTTCGGTGCGACGTAGACACCGGCCCCGATCCGGGGCGTCAGCTGATCCAGGCCGTAGATCACCGGGCCGAACCCTGGCGGGCCACGGCCTCGGCGGCCTTGCGCACGGCGTCGGGGTCACCCACGTACTCCCGTTTGCGGGGCCGCAGATCCGGATGAAACTCATAGACCATCGGGATGCCGGTGGGGATGTTGAACTCCACGATCTCCTGCTCGGGCATGTCGTCCAGCATCTTGACGATCGCCCGCAGGCTGTTGCCATGGGCGGCAATGAGCACGTTCTCGCCGCGCAGCAGGCGCGGCGCTACACGGTCCTGCCAGAACGGCAGGACACGCACGAGGGTGTCCTTCAGCGATTCGGTACCCGGCATGCCGGGGATCTCGCGGTAGCGGGGATCATGGGCCGGGTGGCGCTCATCACCGGGATCGAGGGCCGGCGGCGGTATGTCGTAACTCCGGCGCCAGATCTTCACCTGTGCCTCGCCGTGGGCGGCTGCGGTCTCTGCCTTGTTCAGGCCCTGCAGGGCGCCGTAGTGCCGCTCGTTGAGCCGCCAGGTGCGTTCCACGGGGATCCACATGAGGTCCATCTCGTCCAGGATCAGCCACAGGGTGCGGATTGCCCGCTTCAGCACCGACGTGTAGGCCACTTCGAACCTGAATCCGAGGCCATGCAGCTGTCGGCCCGCATCCCGGGCCTCGCGTTGCCCCAGTTCGGTCAGGTCCACGTCCGTCCACCCGGTGAAGCGGTTGTCGAGATTCCACGTGCTCTGGCCGTGTCGGCAGAGCACCAGCTTGCCTGTCATGTCGCGCACTCCGGGTAAATGGACGGCGGGATTCTAAACCGGGTCAGACCCCATTGGCGCCTTTGGCAGCGTCCGTATATGCCGGCCCGGGCGCATCAGGGCAGGTGGCCGGCCGCCAGGTACTCGAGCGACTGCATCTCAAGAAGCCGGCTCCGGGTTCGCTCGAACTCACGGCCGAGCAGGCTGCCCGAGTAGATGCGGCCGATCGGTGCCGCCGCCGACACGATCAGTTTCACGCGCCGGTCGTAGAACTCGTCCACCAGAGCCACGAAACGCCGGGCGGCGTTCTCCTGTGTGCCATCCAGCCGGGGTACGCCGGAAATCAGCACCGTCTGGAACGAGCGGGCGATCTGGATGTAGTCCTCCTGGCTGCGCGGCCCCTCGCAGAGGGCGGCGAAGTCACACCACACGATGCCGCGGGCCAGGCGACGCGTGGCAATGCGCCGGCCGTGCACCTCGAGCGGGGCGTCGAGCCGTTCCTGCTCAGGCGACATCTCGCGAAAGTAGCGCTCCAGGTTGCGCTCGGATTCGGCACTGACCGGCGCGTGCCACAGATCGGCCGCCTCGAGCACGCGGAGCCGGTAGTCCGCGAGGCCATCCACATGGACCACTTCCAGGTTCCGGGAGATCAGCTCGATGGTGGGCAGGAAACGCTGGCGCTGCAGCCCGCCTCGGTAGAGGTCGGCCGGCGCACTGTTGGAGGTGGCTACCAGCGTGACGCCGAGATCCTGCAGGGTTTCGAGGAAGCGGCCGAGCAGCATGGCATCGGCAATATCCGACACGAAGAACTCGTCGAAGCAGATCACGCGGGCGTCACGGGCAAAGTCTGCCGCGACGATCCGCAGCGGATCCTCCACCTGCTGCAGTTCGGCGAGCCTGCCATGCACCCGGCTCATCACCCGGTGAAAGTGGTAACGGAGCTTGTCCTCGAAAGGCAAGGCGTCGAAGAACAGGTCCATCAGGAAGGTCTTGCCGCGGCCCACGCCCCCCCACAGGTAGGCGCCCCGCACCGGTGCCTCCGGCCTGACCGCCGGCAGCAGCCGGCGCAGAAGGCGGGGCATGCGCCGCGCCGGGGGCCGGGCTGCGAGTTCCCGCCCAACCCGGGCAAGCGTGGCAATGGCGCGGATCTGGGCCGGGTCTTCGCTGAGGCCCCGGTCAGTGAGAGCGGCCCGGTAGCGGTCAATCAGGTCCATGAGTGCGGGGCTGGCGGACGAAAGTGGTCAATCTACCGGTTTCCACGGCAGGGCAGGACCACGGTAGACTGCCTGCCGCATGGCGGAACGGGAAAGCATGGAGTTCGACGTGGTGATCGTCGGGGCAGGGCCCTGCGGTCTCGCGGCGGCCTGCCGTCTGCTGCAACTGGCTGCCGCAGGGGGCCGGGAGGTATCGGTCTGCGTGGTGGAGAAGGGCGCCGAAGTGGGGGCGCACATCCTGTCGGGCGCCGTGTTCGAGCCCACGGCCCTGAACGAGCTGTTTCCCGACTGGCGGGCGCGGGGTGCTCCGGTGCAGACGGCCGTGAGCGGAGACGAGTTCCACTGGCTGCGCTCCCCGACGGCCAGCCTGCGCCTGCCCGAACTCTTCGTGCCGCGCCCCATGCGCAACCACGGTAACTACATCATCAGCCTCGGCCGGCTCTGCCAGTGGCTCGGCCAGCAGGCCGAGGCGCTGGGCGCCAATCTGTTTCCCGGCTTTGCGGCCTCCCGCGTCCTGTACGAGGACGGTCGGGTTGCCGGCGTGATCACCGGTGACCTCGGCCGGGCGGCGGACGGCAGCGAGAAGCCCGGCTTCCAGGCGGGCTACGAGCTCCGCGCCCGCTACACGCTCTTCGCCGAGGGGTGTCGCGGGCACCTGGGCCAGGAGCTGATGGAGACCTACGGGCTGCGCGCCGGGCGCGATCCCCAGCACTACGGGATCGGACTCAAGGAGATCTGGACCGTCGACCCGGCCAGGCATCGCGAAGGCCTGGTGGTGCACACGCTCGGCTGGCCGCTGGACAACGCGACCGAGGGTGGCGGATTTCTCTATCACGCCGCCGACCATCAGGTGTATCTGGGCGTGATCATCGCGCTCAGCTATTCGAACCCGCACCTCAGTCCCTTCGAGGAGTTCCAGCGCTGGAAGCAGCATCCCGCCATCCGCACCGTGCTGGAGGGCGGCCAGCGCGTCAGCTACGGGGCGCGGGCCGTGAACAAGGGTGGCCTCCAGTCCCTGCCGAAGCTTGCCTTCCCCGGCGGGCTGCTGGCCGGCTGTGATGCCGGCTTCCTCAACGGGGTCAAGATCAAGGGCAGCCACACGGCGCTGAAGACCGGCATGCTGGCCGCAGAGTCGATCTACACCGCGCTGGGGGCCGGCGAGGCTGCGCCGGCGGTACTCGAGGGCTTTGAACAGGCGGTTCGCGAGTCCTGGGTCGGGCAGGAGCTGTACACCGGCCGCAACTTCGGGCCGGCCCAGAAGCGCTTCGGCACCTTCTGGGGTGGGGCCTTCACCTGGCTCGACCAGAACGTGCTCGGGGGGCGTTTGCCCTTCACGCTGCACAGCCCGCAGCGCGATCGCGACTGCCTGCGGCCTGCGGCCGGGGCGCCCCGCATCAGCTACCCGCGGCCGGATGGCCGGATCAGCTTCGACCGGCTGTCGTCCGTCTTCCTGTCGAGCACCAATCATGAAGAGGACCAGCCCTGCCACCTCGAGCTCAGGGATCCCGCGGTGCCGATCAGGGACAACCTGCCCCGGTATGACGAGCCCGCCCAGCGTTACTGTCCTGCCGGCGTTTACGAGGTTGTTGCCGGGGCGGACGGCAGCCAGCGCTTCCAGATCAACGCCCAGAACTGCGTCCACTGCAAGACCTGCGACATCAAGGATCCTGCCGGGAACATCCACTGGGTCACCCCGGAGGGCGGCGGCGGGCCCAACTATTCCGGGATGTAGGCCCGGGCGGCCTCAGACCAGCTCGATCGCGGTGGCGATCGCCTCGCCGCCACCTATACAGGCCGAGGCCACGCCGCGGCGGCCGCCCCGCTGCCGGAGGGCATGCACCAGCGTGACCAGCAGCCGCGCGCCGGTGGCGCCGATCGGATGCCCGAGCGCGCAGGCACCGCCATGCACGTTGACCCGGTCGTGCCGCAGCCCCAGGTCCTGCATGCACGCGAGCGTCACGCAGGCAAAGGCCTCGTTGAGTTCAAACAGGTCCACGTCATCAACCTGCCAGCCGGCTGCTGCCAGCAGCTTGCGGATGGCCGGGGCCGGTGCGGTCGTGAACCACTCGGGCTCCTGGGCATGGACCGCCTGCGCAACGATCCGGGCGAGGGGCTTGAGGCCCCGCCGGCCGGCTTCGGCGGCCGTCATCAGCAGCAGGGCCGCGGCACCGTCCGAGATGGACGACGAGGTCGCCGCGGTCACCGTACCGTCCCGCGCAAATGCCGGGCGCATCGTGGGAATGCGTGCGGGATCGCAGCGGCCCGGCTCTTCATCCACCGCTACGAGGGTTTCCCCGGTCCGGGACTTGACCGCGACCGGGGCAATCTCCTCGTCGAAGGCGCCGGCCGCTGCCGCGCTCCGGGCCCGCTGCACGGACTCGATGGCGAAGTCATCCTGCGTGGCGCGGTCCAGCCCGTAGCGCCGGACGGTCGCCTCGGCAAAGGCGCCCATCATCTGGCCGTCGTAGGGGTTCTGCAGGCCGTCATAGAACATGTGGTCCAGGACCTCCTGGTGCCCCATGCGGTAGCCGCTGCGCGCCTTGGGGAGCAGGTAGGGGGCGTTGCTCATGGACTCCATGCCGCCCGCGAGCACAACGGTGGCGGCCCCCGCCCTGATCTGGCTGGCAGCCAGGTGGACAGCCAGCATGCCGGAGCCACAGACCTTGTTGACGAGCGCCGTGGGCACAGACACGGGCAGGCCTGCCGCCAGGGCGGCCTGACGGGCCGGTGCCTGGCCGAGTCCCGCGCTCAGGACGCAGCCCACGAGTACCTCGCTGACCTCTGCGGGCGGTATGCCGGCGGTGGCGAGGCACTCCCGGGCCGGGGCCGCAAACAGCTGCGGGGCGGTCACGGTGCCGAGCGCACCCTGAAACGACCCGATGGGGGTACGACGCGCCGCGACAATCACGATCGAATCAGGGGTCAAAGGACCGCTCCGGTACGGCCATCAGGCCGGGGTGGCCGGAATTATGCGATGCAAAAACCCGCCCGCCAAGCCGCGCACGGGACGTAGTTTCCCTTAGAGCCCCCCGGGATGGCCGGGACCTGCTTATGTCCGGTCGGGCGTGAGCAGGTCCGGTTCGCCCAGATCGGCGAGGATGCTCTGCCTGGCCTGCTCGAGCAGTGCCCGGGTGGGGGCGTCGCCCGTGGGGAACAGGGGCGGTTTGATGATGATCTCCAGCCGGCCCGGCCGGGGCAGGATCCGCTCTGCGGGCATCATCCACCGGCTGCCGCGGATCACGACGGGCACCACAGGCAGCTGGCCGCGCGCTGCGGCCGTGAAGGCACCGCTGTGAAAACGGCCAAGTCCCGGTTCCGGCCTGAAAGTGCCCTCGGGAAAGAAGGCCAGGGACTCCTGCGAGTCCGCCTTGCGCAGGATCCGGCGGGCGTCGGTCGCGCCGCGATGCGGGTCGTGCCGCTCCACGAACTCCGAGCCGATGCGACGCAGCAGGAAGTGGGCGAGCGGCACGCGGGTCATCTCCCGCTTGATGACAAAGCCGAAGCGCGGCGGCAGTGCCGCGGTGAGTATGGGGCCGTCCAGGTAGCTCGCGTGATTGGCCACCACGATGCACGGATCTGCGGGAATGTGGCTCCGTCCGCAGACGCGCAGGCGCGTACCCATCAGGCTGAAAATAGTGCCCGCAGCCCGATGGACAATGTGGCGGCGGGCCGTCACACCGGGGGTGACCGTGAGCACGGCCACGGTGGGCAGGGCCACGCTGCTGAACACCAGCGTGGCATAGAGACCGTACAAACCGTGACCCAGGCTGGAAAAGAACTGCTGCATTGCGTGTTTAGTTAAATCGTAAGTTTATGTAATTCATCATAATTTGTGAGTGCTATCACGGCGGCAAAAAGCTGCCGGCGCGACACTGATAAACACAGTCGTGTTGCCCGGCGCCCTGAACCCGACTGGCAGGGAACCGGTTAGAAGTGCCTCTGTACGTGCCGCCAGCAACACCCAGTCGTCGCTCCATTGTCGAGAGCCCGGGACGGAAGTAATGTCACCTGCGTCTGTCAATCACGTGTCGAGCAGCAGCCCGACCTCAGTACCTTCCGAGGGAATCATCGACAAGTTCCTCGATGCCATCTGGATGGAGCGCGGCCTGTCCACCAATACGCTGGGCGCGTATCGGGCCGACCTGCTGGCGCTCCAGCGCTGGCTCGCCCAGCGCGACACCAGCCTCATCTACGCGACGCGGGCCGACCTGCTCGCCTTCATTGCCAACCGTGCCAAGGAAGGTTCCAAGCCGCGTTCCACCGCGCGGCAGCTGTCCAGCTTCCGGCGCTTCTACCGGTTCCTGCTCCGGGAGGGCATGATCCAGGAAGATCCCACCGTAAAGATCGAGATGCCGAAGATCGGCCGCTCGCTGCCGAAGTCTCTCACGGAAGGCGAGGTGGAGTCGCTGCTGGGTGCCCCGGAGATCAGTGATCCCCTCGGTTACCGCGACCGGACGATGCTCGAGGTCCTGTATGCGACGGGCCTGCGGGTTTCCGAACTGATCAATCTGCGCCAGTCCCAGGTGAACCTCAACCAGGGCGTCCTCAGGATCCAGGGCAAGGGCGACCGGGAGCGGCTAATTCCCCTCGGTGAAGAGTCGCAGCGCTGGGTGCGCGATTTCGTGACCGGGCCCCGGGTAGAGATCCTGCTGGAACGCCAGAGCGACTACCTCTTTCCCACGCGCCGCGGTGACCGCATGACCCGGCAGGCCTTCTGGCACATCATCAAGCGTTATGCCAAGAAGGCCGATATCGGCGGCAAGCTGTCCCCCCATACGCTGCGCCACGCCTTTGCGACCCATCTGCTGAACAACGGCGCCGACCTGCGCGTCGTCCAGATGTTGCTGGGCCACAGCGACCTGTCCACCACGCAGATCTATACCCATGTGGCCCGGGAGCGCATGAAGGAACTGCACGCCCAGCATCACCCCCGGGGCTGACCCGCACCGCGCCAGCCGATGCCCGGTCGCCGGGCCATTGCAGACCCCGTGATAGAATCCGCGCCGCCCGCGGCCCCGGGTGAACCCCGGAGCGCGGCGCCGGTCCAAGCCCCGTACCAGTCCTTGTCAGCCGCATTCCAGGGTGTTGCCCATGTCCTTGACCCGTTCCGTTGACCGGCTTGCCCTCATCAGCCTGCTCGCCATGGCCGTATTCCCGGCTGCCGCCCAGAGCGTGGCCGCGGCCTCGCCGGGCACGGATCCCCGCGCCGTCATTGCCGCCCGGTTTCCGGAGATCCGCCCGGAACAGGTCACGCTGTCGCCGGTGTCGGGGCTCTATGAGGTGCGCGTGGGTTCCAAGATCGCCTATGTCACCGCTGACGGCCGCTACCTGGTGCAGGGCGAGATCATCGACCTGAATACCGACCAGAACCTCACCGAGACCCGCCGTGAAACCATGCGCCGCGATGTCCTGGCCGGCGTCAGCGAGAGCGGCATGGTGGTTTTCTCGCCAGCGAACTTCCAGAACACGATCACCGTGTTTACCGATATCGACTGCGGTTACTGCCGCAAGCTCCACCGGCAGATCAGCGACTACAACGCCCGGGGCATCAGGGTGCGCTACATGTTCTTCCCGCGCACGGGTCCCGGGACCGAGAGCTGGACCAAGGCGGAGCAGGTCGCCTGTGCGAGCGACCAGCGCAAGGCGCTGACGCGCGCCAAGCTTGGCGAAGTTCTGAAGGAAAAGCCCTGCGCGGCCAACGCCGTTGCCCAGCACTTCAACGTCGGCCGGGATTTCGGTATCCAGGGAACGCCGGCCATCGTGCTGGACTCCGGCGAGCTGATCGGCGGCTATCTGGATCCGGCGGAACTGTCCCGCTACATTGCCGAGTCGAGGGTGGCCCAGGCCACCCGCATCAACCCGGAATAGCGCCGCGGGACAAGGGACTGCCGCCGGTCACCGGCGGCTGGCGCCACTCAGCGCTCGACCAGCTGGCGCTTTTCCTTGACCTTGGCCCACTTGTCCGCATCGGCGGGCGGGGTGCCGACCTCCGTGATCACCGGCCAGCCCTGCGCGAGTTCCGCGTTCAGCGCTATGAACTCCTTCTGGTCGGCAGGCACATCGTCTTCCGAGAAGATGGCTTCTACCGGGCATTCCGGCTCGCAGAGGGTGCAGTCAATGCATTCCTCAGGATCGATGACCAGCATGTTGGGCCCCTCGTGGAAGCAGTCCACCGGGCAGACTTCCACGCAGTCCATGTACTTGCACTTGATGCAGCTCTCGGTAACGACGAACGTCATGGGGCAGGGCTCCTTTCGCGGGCCATACTGTAGTGATTTCGCGGGGCGCTGACCAGAGAAGAAACCCTTATCCGGGCCGTGTTCGGGGTGCGGCGGCGAGCTGTACCTGCCAGTTGCCGGACTGGCTGCATGCCAGGTGCTGTTCGAGGGCGATCCGGTTGCTGGCAAAGGCGAGATCGGCCCACGGAATCTCTGCGGGCGAAAACAGGCGGGTTTCAAGGGTTTCTTCCCCGGCGCCGAACTCCGGGACCGCGAGGGTGGCGGCAAAGAACACGTGAACCTGCCCGGCATCAACCACGTCGACCACCGAAAACAGCGCACCCAGCCCGACCTCGGCCAGCGCCTCCTCGCGGGTCTCGCGCAGCGCCGCCTCGGCCAGGGTTTCGCCGAGCTCCATGAAGCCGGCAGGCAGGGTCCAGAATCCGCGTCGGGGTTCGATGGCGCGCCGGCACAGCAGGATCCTTCCCGCAAAGACCGGCACAGTCCCGACCACCAGCTTCGGATTTTCGTAGTGGACGGCCGCGCACGCCGTGCACACCACGCGGAGGCGGTTATCGCCGGCCGGGATGACCTTCGTTACGGTGTTGCCGCAGGCAGTGCAGTGGCGCATAGGGCCGGCATTCTACCGCCGTTCGTCCGGTTGTCAGGTCGCCAGGGCCGCGTACCGCCTCAGGGCAGCTGCGTGCCGCCCATCAGGAACCGGTCCACCTCACGGGCAACGCCCCGGCCCTCGTTGATCGCCCAGACGATCAGGCTCTGCCCGCGGCGGCAGTCCCCGGCCGCAAACACGCCCGGGACGCTGGTCGTGTAGGCGTCGTATGGGGCGCACACGTTGCTGCGCGCATCCTGCGCGACGCCGAGATCCCGCAACAGTCCGTCCTCCGGTCCGGTGAAGCCCATGGCGAGCAGAACGAGTTCGGCTGGAACGTTCTGTTCACTGCCGGGCTTTTCACGGGGCACGAGGCGCCCGCCGTCATCCTGCTCCCAGGTGATTTCGACCGTTACCACCCCGGCAACGGTGCCGCTCTCATCGCCGACGAACTTCTGCACCGTGCGCAGATAGGCCCGCGGATCCTGGCCGAACTTCGCTGCCGCCTCTTCCTGGCCGTAGTCCACGCGATGAATCCGCGGCCATTCCGGCCAGGGATTGTCCGGGGCGCGCTCTGCGGGGGGGCGCGGCATGATCTCGAGCTGGGTCAGGCTGCGGCAGCCCTGGCGCATTGCCGTGGCCACGCAGTCGGTACCCGTGTCGCCGCCGCCGATGACGACCACGTTCCTGCCGCGCGCATGCGGCAGCGCCTCGGCCGGTGTGCCGGCCAGCAGCGCCTTCGTGCTGGCCGTGAGGTAATCCATGGCGAAGTGCACGCCCTTGAGATCGCGCCCCTCGACGGGAAGATCCCGCGGGCGGGTCGCACCGGTACAGATCACCGTGGCGTCGAAATCCCGGAGCAGCAGCTGGGGCTCCACGTTCTCGCCCACATGGGCATTGCAGATGAACTTGATGCCTTCCTGCTCCAGAAGACGGATCCGCCTGTCGACGACCGCCACCTTGTCCAGTTTCATGTTGGGGATGCCGTAGGTCAGGAGCCCCCCGGGCCGGTCTTCCCGCTCGAGGACCGTGACCAGATGCCCTGCCCGGTTGAGCTGGGCAGCCGCGGCCAGTCCGGCCGGGCCCGAGCCGATCACCACCACCTTCTTCCCGGTGCGCGCCGGGGGCGGTTCCGCCACTACCCAGCCTTCCTCGAAGCCCCGGTCGATGATGGCGGCCTCGATGTTCTTGATGGTCACCGCCGGGCCGTCCATGCCGAGCACGCAGGAGCCTTCGCAGGGTGCCGGGCAGACCCGCCCGGTGAAGTCCGGAAAGTTGTTGGTCTTGTGCAGGCGGACCAGCGCCTCCTGCCACAGGCCCCGGTAGACCAGGTCGTTCCACTCGGGGATCAGGTTGTTGATGGGGCAACCCGAGGTTGCCCCGTTCAGCATCGTGCCCGTCTGGCAGAAGGGCACGCCGCAGTCCATGCACCGCGCGCCCTGCTGGCGCAGGCGCTTCTCGTCCATGTGGTGATGGAACTCGTTCCAGTCCCGGAGGCGCTCGCGCGGGCCCCGGTCCACCGGGAGTTCCCGCAGGAACTCGATGAATCCCGTTGGCTTGCCCATCAGTTACCGCCCACCCGGGACAGGTCCCGGGCATTCTCTTCGAAGGCCACCATGATCGCCTCGTCGCCGGTCAGTCCCTGGTCGTGAGCCCGCGTGATGCAGGCGAGCATGCGCTTGTAGTCCTTGGGGATGACTTTCACGAAATGACCGACGCTGGCCTCCCAGTTGTCCAGTACCTGCCGGGCCCGGGAGCTGTCCGTCCACTGCAGGTGTCGCTCGATCAGCTCCCTCAGTCGCTGAATTTCGACGGGCTCCGTCAGCGGCTCGGTCAGCACCATCTGCGGATTCACGTTGGCCGGGAAGTTGCCGACTTCGTCGAGCACATAGGCGACGCCGCCCGACATGCCGGCGCCAAAGTTGCGGCCGGCCGGGCCGAGCACGACCACGTGGCCGCCGGTCATGTACTCGCAGCCGTGGTCACCCACCGCTTCCACCACCGTATCCACCCCGCTGTTGCGCACGGCAAAACGCTCGCCGGCCATGCCGCGTATATAGGCCTCGCCGGAGGTGGCGCCATAGAGGGCCACATTGCCGATGATGATGTTCTCCTCGGGCACGAAGGTGGCCTCGGCCGGCGGCCGGACGACCAGCTTGCCGCCCGACAGGCCCTTGCCGAAGTAGTCGTTGGCATCGCCCTCCAGAATGAAGCTCATGCCGTGCGGCATGAACGCGCCAAAGCTCTGTCCCGCCGAGCCCGTGAAGCGGATACGGATCGTGTCGTCGGGCAGGCCCCGGGCGCCCCAGCGGCGCGTGACCTCGCTGCCGGTGATGGTGCCCACCACCCGGTTCACATTGCGGATGGGCAGCTCCGCGGACACCGTCTCGCCGCGCTCGATGGCGGGCGCGCACAGGTCGAGCAGCGTCGTGACATCCAGTGAAGCGTCGAGGCCATGGTCCTGGTCCATCTGGCGGAAACGGCCGACTTCCGGCCCCATGTCGGGACGATAGAGGATGTTGCTGAAATCGAAGCCCTTGGCCTTCCAGTGCTCGATGGCTTTCCTCGGTTCGAGACGATCCACCCGCCCTACCATTTCGTCCAGCGTGCGAAAACCGAGCGCCGCCATGTATTCCCGCAGGTCTTCGGCGATGAATCGCATGAAGTTGACCACGTGCTCGGGCTTGCCCGTGAACTTCTCGCGCAGCCGGGGATCCTGGGTGGCGACGCCGGTGGGACAGGTGTTCAGGTGGCAGACGCGCATCATGATGCAGCCCACCGACACCAGCGGGGCCGTGGCAAAGCCGAACTCCTCGGCGCCGAGCAGGGCGGCGATGGCGACGTCCCGGCCGGTCTTGAGCTGGCCGTCGGTTTCCACCGCGATGCGGCTGCGCAGGTTGTTGAGCACCAGCGTCTGGTGGGCTTCAGCGAGGCCCAGTTCCCAGGGCAGTCCCGCGTGCGTGATGGAGGTCTGCGGCGACGCACCGGTGCCGCCGTCGTGGCCGCTGATCAGCACCACATCGGCGTGCGCTTTCGCGACGCCCGCGGCGATGGTGCCGACGCCCACTTCGGCGACCAGCTTGACGCTGATGCGGGCCTGCCGGTTGGCATTCTTGAGGTCGTGGATCAGCTCGGCAAGATCCTCGATCGAGTAGATGTCATGGTGGGGCGGCGGCGAGATCAGGCCGACGCCGGCCGTGGTGTGCCGGGTCTTGGCAACCCACGGGTAGACCTTGCTGCCCGGCAGCTGCCCGCCTTCGCCGGGCTTGGCACCCTGCGCCATCTTGATCTGCAGTTCCTGCGCACTCACCAGGTACTCGCTGGTCACGCCGAAGCGGCCGGAGGCGACCTGCTTGATGGCGGAATTCCGTGAGTCCCCGTTCGGCAGCGGCGTGTAGCGCTCCGGGTCCTCGCCACCCTCGCCGGTGTTGCTCTTGCCGCCAATGCGGTTCATGGCAATGGCGAGCGTCTCGTGGGCCTCCCGGCTGATCGAGCCGTAGGACATCGCGCCCGTCTTGAAGCGGCGCATCAGGCTCTCGGCCGGCTCCACCTCCTCCAGGGGGACGGGCTTGCCGGGCTTGAAATCGAGCAGCCCGCGCAGCGTGCACAGGTGCCCGGCCTGGTCGTCAATCAGGCTGGCGTAGGACTTGTAGGTGGCGTAACTGCCGGTGCGGACGGCCTTCTGCAGGCGGTGGATGGATTCGGGGCTGAAGAGGTGATACTCCCCGTTCGCCCGCCACTGGTACTGTCCGCCGGGCGGCAGCGCCTGGCCCGGCAGCGGCCGCGCCGGGTAGGCCGCCTGGTGGCGCATCAGCACCTCGCGGGCCAGCACGTTCAGGCCGACGCCACCCACCCGCGAGGCGGTCCAGGTGAAGTGCTCGTCAATCACCTCCTGGCGGATGCCGACAGCCTCGAACAGCTGGGCGCCGTGGTAGCTCTGCACGGCGGAGACGCCCATCTTGGACATGACCTTGACCACGCCCTTGGTGGCCGCCTTGGCGAAGTTCTTGCAGGCGGTCCTGTGGTCAAGGCCCGGCAGCAGCCCGTCCCGGATCATGCCCTCCAGCGTCTCGAAGGCCAGGTAGGGATTGATCGCGCTGGCTCCATAGCCCACGAGCAGCGAGAAGTGATGCACCTCGCGGGCCTCGCCGGTCTCGAGCACGAGGCTCGCCCGCATGCGCAGGCCCTCGCGGATCAGGAAGTGGTGCAGGCTGGCGACCGCGAGCAGCGAGGGGATGGGAGCCAGTTCCCGGCTGACGCCGCGGTCGCTCAGGATCAGGACGTTGACGTTCTCGGTCTCGATCAGGCGGCGGGCGTGTGCGTGCAGATCCTGCAGCGCGCCTGCCAGGCCCTTCTCGCCGCGGGCCACCCTGAACAGGATTGGCAGCACGCCGGCCCTGAGGCCCGGCACCTCGAGGCGCCGCACGCGGGAGTACTCCTCGTTGGTGAGTACGGGGCCCGCAAGCTGCAGCCTCCGGCAGTCGGTGGGCTGCGGCTCCAGCAGGTTGCCCCCGGAACCCAGCCAGACCTCGGAGGCCGTGATCAGCTCCTCGCGGATGCAGTCGATCGGCGGGTTCGTCACTTGGGCGAAGAGCTGCTTGAAGTAGTCGAACAGGAGCCGCGGCCGGCCCGAGAGGGCGGCCAGCGGGGCATCGTTGCCCATCGAGCCCACGGCCTCCACGCCGTCCCGGCCCATCGGCGTCAGGATGATGCGCTGGTCCTCGTAGGTGTAGCCAAAGGCCAGTTGCCGCTGGAGCAGCGTGTCGGGATCGGGTGCCGGCGTTTCCGGGGCGGCCGGCAGCTGCTCCAGGGTCAGCAGGTGCTCGTTGAGCCACTGGCGATAGGGGCGCTCGCTGGCCACCGCCTGCTTGATCTCCTCGTCCTCGATGATCCGGCCTTCCACGGTATCGACCAGGAACATGCGGCCCGGCTGCAGCCGGCCCTTGCGCAGGATCCTGGCCGGCGGGATATCGAGCACGCCGGCCTCGGAGGCCATCACCACCAGGTCGTCCTTCGTGACGTAGTACCGGGACGGTCGCAGCCCGTTCCGGTCCAGTACGGCACCGATCATCCGGCCGTCCGTGAATGCGATGGAGGCGGGGCCGTCCCACGGCTCCATCAGGCAGGCGTGATACTGGTAGAAGGCCCGCAAGCCGTCGTACATCTGGCTGTGATTCGACCAGGGCTCCGGGATCATCATCATCACGGCGTGAGGCAGTGAGCGCCCGGCCAGCACCAGCAGTTCGAGCACGTTGTCGAACATGGCGGAGTCGCTGCCGTTCGGATTGACGATGGGCGGGATTGCCGCCATGTCCTCGCCGAACAGTCCGGATTCGAACAGCGCCTCCCGGGCGTGCATCCAGTTGATGTTGCCCCTGAGCGTATTGATCTCGCCGTTGTGGGCGAGATACCGGTAGGGGTGCGACCGGTCCCAGCTCGGGAAGGTGTTGGTGCTGAAGCGCGAGTGCACCATGGCCAACGCCGTCTCCATGGCGGGGTCGAGCAGGTCCGGGTAGTACCCGGCCAGCTGTTCGGTGAGCAGCATGCCCTTGTAGACCAGCGTCTTGCACGATAGGCTGCAGACGTACCAGACATCGGCGCCATCGATGGTCGAGGTGCGGATCTCGTTGTAGGCGCGCTTGCGGATGATGTACAGCTTGCGCTCGAAGGCGGCCTCGTCGGTCAGCGACGGGTCGCGGCCGATGAACACCTGCCGGACGAAGGGTTCGGAGGCCCGGGCGGTTTCGCCAAGGCTCGCGTTGCGGGTCGGTACCGTGCGCCAGCCGAGCACCACCTGGTCCTCGGACTGGACGATCTTCTCGAAGCGTTCCTCCAGCTTGCGGCGCTTGCCCGCATTGCGGGGCAGGAAGAGCAGGCCGCTCCCGTACTCGCCCGGAGCAGGCAGGTCGATGTATTCCTGCTCCATCGCCTGCTGCAGGAACCGGTGGGGCATCTGCAGCAGCACGCCGGCCCCGTCGCCCGTGTTCACCTCGCAGCCGCAGGCTCCGCGATGATCGAGGTTGCGCAGCACCTGGATCGCCTGGGCCAGGATGGCATGCGACTTGCGGCCCTTGATGTCCACCACGAAGCCAACGCCACAGGCGTCATGCTCATGGGCGGGATCGTAGAGCCCCTGCTTGGGCGGAGCGAGATTCCTGGAGGGCAGGCTGGGCCCGCCACGACGCGGGTGGCTGTGCATAATGTGTCTCGGGGTCGGTAACCGGGGCTGCGACAGGCAGACCGCGGCCCGACAGTTTAAGTCCCGGCGGCACTTGAGGAAAGGTCAGGCCCGAAAACCGTGGCAGCGACACTGCAGATCCAGATTGTCTCCGACCCGGTCTGCCCCTGGTGTTATGTGGGCAAGCGCCGGCTGGAACGGGCGCTGGCGGAGCGGCCGGCACTGCCGGTCGAGATCCGCTGGCTGCCCTTCCAGCTGAGCCCCGACCTGCCGCGCGAAGGCAGGGACCGGGAATCGCACTACGCGTCCATTTTCGGCGCCGGGCGGGCCCGCGCCATCATGGAGCAGATGGCGGCCACGGGCGCGGAGGAGGGCATCCGCTTCGAGAGCCGTCCGGGTGCCCGGTCACCCAATACGCTCTCTGCCCACGTGCTGCTGCACCTGGCCGGCCTGCCCGAGGCGCGGGCTGCCGGCGTGGACCAGAGCCTCGTTGCCGAGAAACTCTTTGCCGCTCATCACACCGACGCCGAGGACCTCGGCGACCCTGCGGTGCTGGCCCGGCTGGCGGGCGAGGCCGGCATGGACCCGGTGGCCGTGGAGAGCCGGCTGCGGGCCGGCAGCGACGAGGCCGAGGTTACCGCGATGATCGCTGCCGCCCGGGCCTCCGGCATCAGCGGGGTTCCCTACTTCATCGTCGGCGGTCGCTACGGGCTGTCGGGGGCCCAGCCCGTGGCCACCCTGGTCGAGGTGCTGGACCGGCTGCGGGCGGAGGCCGATCCGGCGTGATCCGCAACGGTCCCGCGCACTGGGGTCTGGTGTCCCGGACCCTGCACTGGACGATCGCCCTGATGATCCTGGTCCAGGTGCCGCTCGGTTTCTGGATGAACGACGTTTACCGCGAACTCATCGCCACCAGCAGCCGGGACTTTTCACAGTTGCTCGCGATTTCCAGGGTCCACCACACCAACGGCTTCCTGATCCTTGTCCTGGCGACGCTGCGCCTCGGCTGGCGGGCCACCAACACCGTGCCGGAGCTGCCGTCGGGGCTTGCCGCCTACCAGCGGGGCCTCGCCCGCCTCACCCACGGCTTTCTCTACGGCCTGCTGCTGGCCTTTCCGCTGTCCGGCTGGGCCACGCTCTCGGCCTACGAGGGTCAGTTTCCGATCTTCTTCTTCGGCTGGGACAGCGTGCCCCGGCTGGTGGCCCAGGCGGCAGACAATTCCGGTTACGCCTTCTACGCGTCCATTCACAAGGCCTGCTGGCGCATCGGCGCGGCGGTGCTCGCGCTGCATGTGGTGGCTGCCCTGTGGCACCAGTGGGTTAAGAAGGACGAGCTGCTCGCGCGGATGTGGCGGGGCTGAGCGGGCCGCAGGTGAGGGGTTGGCTGCGCACCGTCAGGGTGGCATTTCAGTTGCGCGTGGCGGCACGGGGGGTTGTGTGTCTGAGCGGGCGACCAGCTGCGCATCGGTCACCGTCAGTCCCTGCCCGTAGCGGGCGATGTGCGTGCGCAGGGTCGCCGCCAGCGCCGCGCCCGGGCTGCCCTCCGGCGCGTCGCCGATGAGGGCGAGCGCACGATCCGCGGTCGCCGCGGCGGCAGCCGGCTGCCCCGCGGCCGCCTCGGCCGCGGCCAGCGTGTAGAGCACCCCCGGGTCGCGCCCGGCGGTCAGCTCCGCTGCCCGTCGCGCCAGCTCAAGGGCCCGTGGGCCGTTGCGCACCGAGGCGTCCGGGTGGGCGGCCAGGATCCACGCCAGGTTGTTCAGCGGGCTGAGCCAGCCCGGCCGCCGCGCAATCGCCTGCTCCAGGTGGGGAATGGCCTCGCTCCCCCGGCCGGCCGCGTACAGGGCATTGGCCATCTGCCAGCGGGCCTGCGGGTCCCGGGGCTCCAGCTCTACAAAGATCTGCAGCCAGGGCAGCGCGTCGGACGCCCGGCCGGCCGCCACCAGCCGGTCAGCGAGCCAGCTGATCAGCGCCGGCTGTTCCGGCGCGGCCCGCAGGGCATCTTCGACCAGCGCAATGGCGCCGGCCCGGTCGCCGCGGCTGTCCAGGGCGCCGGCAGCCTTCTGGATCACGGCGATCTGTCGCCAGTCCACGCCCGACAGGGCGACCGCCGGATCGGCCCGCACCTGCTGCAGCGGGAAGCTGTCCACGCGGTAGCGCAGTCGCCCCAGGTGGGTGATCAGCGGGCGCACGCCGGCACCCAGCGCCGGCCAGCGCTCATCCAGTTCATCGGCCACCGCGCGCGGATCGTAGGGCAGCCAGGCCAGGTTCCGGGGCGTCAGGTACAGCTGATCCAGCGGGTTGTGCCGGTCACTGATGCGCGGCGAGGCCGTGTAGCGCCGGCGCAGGGTGGTGTCCGTCATCATGATCCGGGCGACCAGATCCGTGGCGTCGTTGACGCCGATGGCCGCGAGGTCCGCCCGCGCCGCCGGCAAGCTGCCGAAGCGCCGGACCACCCGCGCGAGGTCCAGGTCGCCCGGCCCGCCAATCAGCAGCAACTCGTTCTGCAGCCCGACATAGAGGATGGCGTTGGGAAAGACCTCGACGAAGGTGGCAATGGCCATTTCCACCGCCGGCAGCGGCATCTGGTAGATGGGCAGCCACTGGCTCATCAGCCCGGTGGGGCTGAGCCGCGCCCTGGCGTCCTCGTAGTACTCGCGCGAATAGAGGCGGTAGACCCCGGCGGCCATCGGTGGCGGCGGCTCGCTGGTGATGAGGTCGTAGGTCTGGTCGGCATGGCGCAGGAAGTTGCGGCCGTCGTCATGGATCAGCCGCACGCGCGGATCCCGCTGGACGTTGCCGTTGGTGGCTGCAAAGGCGGGCGCGGTCAGAAACACGTTGCGGTTCAGGTCCACGATGTCGATGTGCCGGACGCTGTCGTGGGCGGCGATGGCGGAGGCCGTGTTGCCGACGCCGAAGCAGATCAGCAGCGCGCGGGTCGGGTTCTCCTGGGCGAGCAGCGGGACGTGCGCCATCAGCCGCATGTAGGCCTGGGCCAGGATGCCCGTGCCCGACATGCTCAGGTTGCCGAAGTACAGGCGGTCATCACCGGGACTGCGGACCACGAAGGTGGTGCTGGCCCCGTCGCTCATGACGTATTCCACGGGCCGGCGGGCCGGATCGGTGCCCGGGCGCATGTAAGCGGCGTCGAAATCCCGGGGCACCATCACACAGCCCGCGACGAACAGGGCAGCAAAGCCGGCCGGCAGCCCGACCGGTGTGGGTCGCTGCTCCGAAAGCACGAGCAGCAGGCCGGCGCCGCAGGCGAGCAGCACCAGCATCAGCTTCAGGGAATAGAAGACACTGACCCGGGGAGCGAGCAGCGTGAAACCGATCAGGCCGAGGCAGAAGGCCAGCGTGTTCAGCCCGTAGGCAATGCCCAGGTGGCGGCGGCTGGCCTGCAGCCGGTTGCAGACCCAGGGCAGCAGCAGCGAATTCAGGTAGAAGGGCAGGAACACGAGGATCCCGGTAAAGGCGAGCAGCTGCAGGGCGCTGCCCGGGAACATCGCCACACCGGTAAAAGCGAGCGTGGCGGGGTCGTTGTCCAGCCGGGGCGACCAGGCCGCACTCAGCGGGTACATCAGGCGCCAGAGACCGTAGTACGCCAGACCGCCGATGACGAAGGCCACCTTGATATGGCCGAGGCGCATGCCGCGCCAGCGGTGCACGGTGAGACTGCCCGAGAAGATTGCGAGGATGGCCCAGAAGGAGATCAGCGGCATCAGCGCGCCGGGATTGTTGGACAGCACGAAGCTGATGCGCTTGTAGAGGTCGCCTTCGAGGGCGCCGGCCAGCAGGCCGCCCAGGGCTGCCAGCAGCAGGAAGGGCCCGGGGCCGGTTGACGGGTGCTGTGCACCTGCCGCGGGGGCAGCGGCGTCAGGGCGGGCAGGCGCCGTGCCGGGATCCCCGCCCATCACCGCGAACACCAGGCCAATCACGAGGTTGATGGCCACCATCAGCCACAGCAGCAGCCCGTGGCCGATCCACGGCAGCAGCAGGAACTGGCAGGCCAGCACGCCGCTGCAGGCGCCCAGCGTGTTCCAGGCGTACAGGGCCGCCGGTAAGCGCGCACCCCCGGGCGCCCCGACGAAGACATGACAGAGCAGGGGAAAGGTGACCCCCATCAGCAGGCAGGGCAGGAACACGCAGACCGCGGCCACCGCCACCTGGGCCAGCCGGTAGCCGGGGTCCTGCACCCAGATGCCGTCCTCCAGGTGATAGGGAAAGCTGCCCCCGAGTTCGGCCGGCAGCCAGGCCGCCAGAACCGTCACCAGCACCGTCACGCTGATCAGGATCTCGAAGCCGCCGTACAGGCGCAGGCGGTCGCGAAGGCCGCTGATCCGGGCCAGGGATCGTGCCAGCGGGTCACTCAGCAGGGCCCCGGCGCCGAGGCCGCCGATGAAGCAGCAGACCACCAGCGCAAAGCCGAGCGTCGTGGAGCCGAACCAGTCCGTGAATATCCGGAACCAGGCCACCTGGTAGCCGAGGCTCACGAAGCCCGACAGGGCGTAGAGCAGGTAGAGGCGGAGCAGCATGGGGTTCCCCAAAGAAAAACCCCGCCGGAGCGGGGTTTTCCTCAGTCGGGTCGCGCGCCGTGTGCTCAGTGCAGGCGGCGCCGGCGCCGGAGCAGCGGCAGGGCGCCGAGGAGCGCCAGGCTCCAGGGATCGATGGCGCCCGAGCCGCCGGGCAGCTGCAGGCCACCGCCGCCGCCGGCGGCATTGACCGTGAAGCTGAAGGTGGCATTCACGCCGTCACCGTCACCGTCCGCCAGCCGCACCACGCAGCTGTCGGCACCGGTGAAGCCCGCGTTGGGGACATAGGCCACCGTGACGTTCCCGCCCGCGACGCCCGGGGTGCAGGTGCCGCTGGTGGCGGCCGTCTGCACGGTGAGCGCGTGCTGGGCGACGGAGCCGTTGCCGGCCGTGAAGGCACCGCTGGCATTCAGGGTGGTGCCCTGGTTGCCGGTGGCGCTGCCGCTCGCCAGCGTCGGCGCGACATCGGCGATGGTGACCGTCACCGTGTTGGTGGCGGTCTCCCCGTCGGCGTCGGTGATCACGTAGTTGAAGCTCCCGGTGCCGGCGTAGAAGGTGGCATTCGGGGTGTAGGTGACCGTCGTCCCGGCAACCGCGGTGCCGCCGTTGGTTACGGTGTTGGTAGCCACCGTGGCCGGGGCATCACCCAGGCTGTTGCCGGTGGCGGCATTGAAGGTGCCGCTGACCGTCGACGGGTTGACCCCCTGGGTGGAGATCGTGGTGATGGTGCCGGCCGCCGCCGTCGGCAGCGCGTTGTTCACCGTCACCGTCACCTGGGCGTCGTCGCTGATCACGGTGCCCCCCACCTGGCCGGGTTCGAGGGTGAACTCCAGGTTCAGGGTGGCGGGGTCGTTGAAGAACGGACTCAGCGGATTGCCAAAGAAGCGGGTCTGGCGGGCAATGGTCAGCACGTCGCCGGCCACGGTCACCGAGTTGGTGGCGTAGGGGCTTGGATCACCGTTCATGTCCAGACCGTCGATCCAGTCACCCAGGAAGCCGTTGTAGACATCCGTGCAGCTGGTACCCGGGCCCTCGGTGCAGCTCTCGGAGACCTTGACCACGTCAACGCCGGTACCGACCGTGGTGGTCCAGTTGCCGTTGCTGTAGTTGTAGGTGGCGTTGGGGTTGGTGCTGGTGAAGCCCACGCCCGTGACCGTGACGTTCGACCCGTCCACCACGGCGGTGGCCTGGTCGTTGAAGGTCGCCGCGGGGGAGGTGCCGAAGGGCACCGTCTGGGAGACCGCCGTCAGCTTGTAGCTCAGCGGGGGCGCAGAGCCACTGGACACCTGGTAGCTGAACCGCTCCGGGTAGGTGGCCGTGCCCAGCGCCGCGCTCGGCGTCAGCCGGATGCGCAGATCCGCCGCATTGCCGGTGCCGCCGGCCACCGGCGTGCCGGTGGTGTCCACGATCTCGGCGCTGCCGCCGGCGTCGGGTGCCAGCGTGATGCTGAGCGTGACCGGGTTGTCGAAGCCCACGTCGTTCGCCAGCACGTTGACCAGCACCGGCACGTTGAGGCGGGTGCTGGCCGTGTCGTCGTTGGCGCCGACCGGCGTGATGGTCACGGTCACCGTCGCGGTGTCGGTGCTGGCACCGTCATCCACCGTGTACTGGAAGGTGTCGCTGCCGGTTTCGCCCGCATTCGGCGTGTAGGTGATGCTCACGGCAGCCTGATTGCCCGGCGAGCCGTTCACCACGGCCACGCCCTTGGTGCCGTTGGTGGCGATGGTCACCGTGACCGGATCCGTGAAGTTGGTGTCGTTGGCGAGCGCATTGATGACCACCGCCACGTCCTGTGGCGTCGAGGCGGCGTCATCCACCGCATTGGCGGCGGGGCCGCCGGGGCCGGTGCCCGTCAGCGAGACGGTGTAGGCAAGCCAGCTGTTGTCCGTAACTCCGACCACCGGCACGATGTGCACGAGGAAGAGCGTGCCGCCGGTGATGTTGCCGCTGCTGTCGGTGGAGAGCGTGCCGACGATGTTGTCCCACGAGGCCTTGGCCACCGTGTTCCAGATGAGCGACTGCGCTGGCGCGCAGGCCGTGGCGGGCCCGCTGAAGCACTCGGCACCGGCGCCGATGGCGGCCACGGCCGCAATGCCGGTGTTGCCCTCGTTGGGGGCAAGCCCGGCGCTGCCGGGTGCGGTCCACAGGGTGGTCCCGGTGGTCGAATTGGCGTACTCGGCCTGGCTCGGGAAGTTGTCCGCGCCCGTCGTGATCACGTTCGGCGCGCCGCCCGAGCCCAGCACGTAGTCGCAGCCACCCGCGCCATTGGCGGTGCCCGCGCTCACGGTCTGGGCCGCCAGGGTCTGGGTGATGCCGTTGGGGTAGTTGTCGACCTGCCGCTGCCCGACCTGGGTCTGGTAGTTGCGGGAGAAGGGCTCCATCAGGATCGTGCCGCTGATCTGGTGCGAGCTGCAGGCGGCCGGCGTGTCCTGGTCATTGATCGTGATCGTGCCGGAGAGCGCGATGCCGAGGCGGCCGTCGGTGGCCGGGTTCGGGGGGTTGACGAATTCCTGGGGGGCGGTGCCCAGCGCGTAGAAGGCGCCGGTGTAGCCCGGCCCGATCCAGTTCTGGGCGGGGCCGCCGAAGGGGTGCGTCTTGTTGTACGAGCAGTCGTTGCCCGTGAAACCCGGCACCGGGAACAGGCACTGGCCCTCGGTGTTGGAGGTGCGTACCCCGGCGTCTATCGTCACGTCGATATTGGCCGACCAGGCCGGGAGCGACAGCCCCAGCGCGCCGGCGGCAAGAGCGCCCAGGTAAACGCGAGTCGTCTTCATGCAATTCTCCTCCACGGAAAACGAAAGAACCGGTCAGGGGCCCCAACGGCCCATTCGGCAAGCGGGAACATGCGAGCAGGATGCTGATCAGTACAGGCAGGGCGGAACCCCGGACGCCGCGGTCGTGCGCTGCCTGCTGGCTGGAAACCTCCCCCCGAAGGTGGCACCCGCCCGTGAGCGGTGCCGCAGCGTTGGTGAAAACTCAAGGCCGCGACCCTACAACGCGCATGGGCTTCTGGCAAGTAAACGCGGCGCGTGCGTGCGGCAAGTCCGCTGCACGAACAGCCCCACGCCACGCGGGCGTCGTCGGCTACAGTAGCGTCCTGCAATGCAAAGCCGGGAAGGGGAGTGACGGGCATGGGAACACGACAGGCCGGACTGGTGGCCCTGGCGCTGTTGACGCTGGTAGCGGGCTGTTCGGAGCGCAAGCCCCCGGGCAGCACCGAGGCGGATGTGGCCGAGGCCCGGGCGCGGGTCGACAGCGAGAGGCGCGAGCTGCAGGAGCGGCGCGTGGCCGAGGGGCGCGGCACCACGGACCCGCTCCGGGCTGCGGCCGAGCGGGGCGATCCCGCGGCGCAGACCGAGCTCGGCGGGATCCTGGCCTACGGCGAGCTGCTGCCGCAGGACTACGTCGAGGCTTACAAGTGGCTGTCGCTGGCTGCCGCCCAGGGCAACGAAACGGCGCGCTTTCGAAGGGACGCGGTGGCGACCGAGCTCAGCCCTGCGGAGCTCGCCGAGGCCGGACGCCGGGTGCAGGCCTGGCAGCCGGCCCGGTCTGAATGACAGATCTGGATGACGGACCGGCCTAGAAGCTGAACACCAGGCCCACGTTGCCGGTCCAGGTCAGGCTGGTGCCGTCGATGTCGAACCATTCGAGCTCGGCCCGCAGCGCAACCCGCTCGGAGGCCTTGATCTGGATGCCGGCGCCAAGCGCGAGGTCGGTGCCGCTCTCGCTGGTCTCGGCCTGGCTGAAGCTGACGCCGTCGGGCGTGTCGTCGACCAGTACAAGGTCACCGATGTTGCCCGACACCAGGACCTCCGGGATGGCCGGATGGTCCACCGGGAAGACCCCGCCGATGCGGTCGACCACCCGCGTGTCGTTGTCCCAGCGGATGAGCCCCACCTTGCCGAACAGCTCGATCTGGTCGTTCAGGGGCAGGAAGCCGACCGCGGACAGCTGCCAGCCGTCGATCTTGGTCTGGATGTCGAGCTGCCGGTCCTGCTGGGGACGCACGGCCAGCCCGAGGGCGGTGCTGTTGATGGCCGGCAGTATGTAGGCCGGGTTGTCCTCGGTCTCGCCCAGGTTGATGTAGCCGGCTTCAAGGCCAAGGTACGCGCCATAGCGCACGCCGCCGTAGACCTTGAAGGAGAAGTCCGTGCCTTCCGGATCGCGCGTCTCGAGGCGCGTGGCCCGCAGCGTGCCTGTGTTGTAGGGCGCATCGCCGAGGATCACGCCCGTGGTGTATTCCTCGACCGTGAGGTTGATGTCGTCGCGCTCCACCCGGGAGCCGCCGACGCCGACGCCCATGTAGCCGCTGAAGTCCGCCATGGCCGTGGCCGGCAGCACGCTCGCCAGGGCGGCCAGGACCAGATACTTGCGCTTGAACATGTCAGAAGCTCTCCATCGGAAGCTGTCGTGGGGTGCGTGAATCGCGGCGCTCTGCAGCGGGGCGACTATAGCGAAACCGATTTGTGGTTGCCATTGGCCACAGTGGCATCTGGCCGCGATCCGGTCAGGCGCCTACCGGCCAGTGGTCGGCATCGCGAAAGAGCACCATGGCCGTTCGCTGGCCGGTGGCCAGTGGAATGTCCTCTGGTATGATCCGGCGCGAGTCGCGGCGGCCCTGCGGCCGGGGGGGAACACCCGGTCAGCGGCGCACGACGTCCGTATTTCTCAGGGGGTTTTCTCATGTCCAAGTCTCGTCCCGTCGCCCGCCTGGCCGGCACCCTCGGGGGTGTCCTTGCCGTTGCAGCCCCGGTGCTGCTGATGCATCCGACTGCGGGACACGCGCAGATCGAGGAGGTCACGGTGACTACCCGCAAGCGCGAGGAGAGCCTGCAGGTGGTGCCGCTGGCCGTCACGGCCATCAGCGCCGACCAGATCGAACGCCAGGGCATCAGCAGCCTGAGCGACGTGAGCGAACTCGACCCCAGCGTGCAGTTCGACACCGCCTACGGGCCGGCCGACACCCGCATCACCATCCGCGGCCTGTCCAACACCCGCGGCCGTTCGAACGTGGCCTTCCTGATCGACGGCATCGACGTGACCACCGAGAACCTGAACGCGGCGGGTTCCGGCCTGCTGGCCAACCGGCGGCTGCTCTCCGACGTCGAGCGTATCGAGGTCGTCAAGGGCCCGCAGAGCGCGCTCTACGGCCGTGCGGCCTTCTCCGGTGCCATCAGCTACATCACCAAGAACCCGGCGGACGTGTTCGAGGGCAAGGCCAGCATGGAGCTCGGGGACTACGGCCGGCAGGAATTTGGCCTGGCCCTGTCGGGCCCGGTCATCGACGGCGTGCTGGGCATGCGCTTCTCCAGCGTCTGGTACGCGGATGACGGCTTCTACACCAACTCGCTTTCCGGCGAGCCGCTGGGTGATGTGGATGGCGAAGGCTACGCGCTGACCACCGTCTACACGCCCACCGACGAGCTGCGCTTCAAGCTCCGCGGCGAATACAGCAAGGAGAAGACCGGGCCGCTGCCCAACGTGCGCATCAGCGGCGGTCGCCAGGGCTATAACCTCAGGCTTTTCGAGTACCCGGCCGAGGCGCTGGCCGCGGGCCTGGGCCAGAACACGCAGTTCTTCGATCCGGGTTCCACCTCGACCAGCACGGCGCTGATCAACTTCGGCCAGTACTGCCCGCCCGAACTCCAGGATCCCGGCCGGGGGCCGGGGTTCTGCCTCGCGACCAATTTCGGCAACGGCAAGGGCAAGGCCGTGACGCAGGGCGAAAATCCCCTGACGGGCCGGGATTTCGACGGCACCGACCTCGAGACCAAGCGCATTGCCCTCGAGACCAGCCTGGACATGGGCATCGGCACCCTGTCGGTGTACACGGGCTTCACCGACTTCGAGGGCTCCGACAGCTATGACCAGGACTGGCAGGCGGTCGGCCGGCCGGACACCCTGCTCAGCGTCCAGACCTCCAACTCCGTCAACAGCACCGAGCAGTTCAGCAACGAGTTCCGCTTTGCGAGCCAGCTCGATGGCCCGATCCAGTTCACACTGGGCAGCCTGTGGTGGACGGAAACGCGGGACTTCGAGGACAGCGCGGTCATCATCTTCTGCACCCTGACCCGGCGTACCTCGACGACCGACCCGACCCTGATCCAGGACACCCGCGACTTCTGCAACGGCGGGAACGGCACGGGCGTGCAGAGCCTGGACAACTGGCAGGACTTCTACCGCCAGATACAGCCGCAGATCGGCGCCCCCTGGAAGGCGGAGACCGACAGCTGGTCCTTCTACGGCACGCTCGACTGGCAGCTGGCCGAAGACTGGACGCTGACCTTCGAGACCCGCTACGTGTCCGAGACCTTCAACTTCAGCAAGCCGAACCAGAGCTCCTGCACGCAGTTCTTCGGCCCCAATCCCGGCCAGCAGGTCATGGTGGCCGAGATCCTGGACGGTAACGGCAACCCGATCAACGACCAGGTGTGCTCGGTGGAGTTCGCGCTCGATCCGGAGTTCGACCTGATTGCGCTGCCGCCGGCGCTGACCGGCCAGCAGGGTTACCGCATCAACCGGGGCAGCACCACCTCGCACTTCGACACGCCGAAGATCACGCTGCGCTGGCTGGTCTCGGATGCTGCCCAGCTCTACTTCAGCTGGGCCGAGGCCGAGAAGCCGGGCGGTCTCGCGACGACGCCGGGCGGCGGCTCGCCGGTGAACTTCGACGAGGACCGCTTCCTGCCCGAGAAGATGACCGCCTGGGAACTCGGCGCCAAGACCGACTGGGAAATGGCCGGGCGCATGCGCCTGAACGCCGCCGGTTTCTTCCAGGACTACACCGACAAGCAGGTGGGCACCCAGATCCTGCAGGACGGCTTCCTCGCGCCGCGCGTCATCAACGCCTCCTCGGCCGAGGTCTGGGGCTTCGAGTTCGACTTCCTGTGGAGCCCGGACTTCCTCGAGGGACTGACCCTGCGGGGCGCCTACACCTACCTCGATGCCACCTATTCCACCTTCGAGGACGACACCACGAACCTGCTGCGCGTCGCCCAGCTCGGGCGGGGCTGCAACGTGGTCTACAAGGGCGGCCGCGGACCGGACCCGGATGACCTCAGTGACCCGACCAACGGCAATCCCTTCTGCCGGCTGAACCTCACCGGCAACCAGCTGGAGCGCACACCGGAGCACGCGGTGGTCACCGGCATCAACTACACCCGTGGCTTCCTGGACACCAACTACGACCTGGCTCTCGACCTGACGGCGTCCTGGCAGAGCAAGCGCTACCTGGAAGCCGACAACACCATCTACTTCCAGGACTACTGGATGCTGGACACCAGCATCGGCCTGCAGGGCGACAAGCTCGACATCCTGGTCTACGTGGAGAACCTGCTGGACGACGACACCATCAAGACGGGCGGTTCCGGTCCCGACTTCGGCAACCAGGTGGTCGAACTCGGCTTCACGGCCGGCCTCGGCGTGAACCAGACCTTCGGTACCCTGCCGATGCCGCGCGTCCTCGGCATCCGCGCCAACTACAAGTTCTGATTAAGGGGGGCTGTCCAGCCGATCGGTACCGGCCGGGCTGCTGCGCAGAGCGGCAGCCCGGCACGAGAAAGGCCCCGGCGACAGGTCGCCGGGGCCTTTTTTCTTGATTGCCCATGGCCCGAATCCGGGGCCGGCAAAGGTGCTCAGCGCAGGCGCTGAACCCGACGAGTGCAGCTGCGCTGCGCGGCCAGTTCCCGGGCTTCTGCAGGATCTCGCCGGGGCATGATCAGGGCGCCGGTGCGGGTTCTGCGGCGGCAGCGGGTGCGGCGGGCTTCGCGGCATAGGCCCGCAGTTCCGCCGTCTGCTTCTCCGCGTCGATCCCGGAATCCTTGCGCAGCGACACCAGGTAGTCCTTGATCTTCTTCCGCTGCACGATCTGCACCAGCTGGTCCCGTACGGCGTCCAGTTCGGGCAGCGTGGGTGAACGGGAGTCCTCCAGCAGGATCACGTGCCAGCCAAACTGGGTCTGCACGGGCTCGGTGCTGTAGGCGCCTTTTGCCAGCGCCGCCACGGCCTCGGAGAAGGGCTTTACCATCGCCTGGGCGCCGAACCAGCCAAGGTCACCGCCGCCGGCGGCGGAGCCGTCCCGGGAGTACTGCCTGGCGAGGTCCGCGAAGTCGCCGCCCGCCTTCAGCTTGTCGATGATGGCCACCGCCAGGTCGCGATCGTCCACCAGGATGTGCCGCGCCTTGTACTCCTGGGGCACGTTGGCCACCTGTTCGGCGTATTCGGCCTCGACTTCGGCGTTGCTGGCGGCGTTGTCGGCCAGGTAGCGGGTGAGCAGCGCCTCGGTGAGCACGTTCATGCGCCCCAGGCTGAGCTGGGCCCCCACCTCCGGCGTCTTGTCCAGTCCGGCCTTGCTTGCTGCGGCGCTCGCGACCTGCATGCCGATGTACTGCTCGATGGCCTCGTTCAGTTCGTCGGGACTGAGCTCGGCGGCGGGCTTGCGTGCGGCCGCCTTGACGAAGGCTTCGAAGCCGTCGGTGGCGGCTACCGGGGCCTCGGTGCGGGCGCAGCCGGCGGCCAGGAAGAGCAGCGCCAGGCTGCCCGCAATGGCGAGACGATGGTTCATTCGGAATCCTCTTTGCTCAGGGGGTAGGGGCGGCGTGTCGGGCGGGCGCTCGTGGGCGCGTATATTACTGCATGGGCGCCGGCGGGCGCTTCAAAAAGGCGAGAGGGGTGTGGGCATGAGCGGGCAGCAGGGAGTCACCGTGGCGGGGCGGCCGGGTCTGGTCGCCGGCGCTCTACTTCTTATAGTGTCGTGCACCACCGGCGGGCCGCGCCTGGATCCGGCCCGCTCCGAGGTCCTGGCGGGCAGTGCCCGGGATGCAGCCACCACGCCCGCACCGGTGCTGCGCTCGGAGGAGGCCCGCAAGCCGCCGGGCAGCCGGCCCGGGGCCGCCGACCTGCAGGCCATGGCGGTGCAGATGGCGCTCGCCCACAAGGACCGTCCGGCGGCCGACCGCGTGCGCGACACGCCGCGCCAGAGCGCTGCCGTGCTGCGCTTCTTCGGCATCAGGCCCGGCATGACCGTGCTCGACCTCTACTCCGGTGGCGGCTACTACACGGAGATCCTGTCCTACCTGGTCGGCGCACAGGGCCGGGTAGTGGCCCACAACAACACGCCCTACCTGAACTTTTCCCGTGCCGAGCTGGCCAGCCGCTTTGTTCCCGGTCGCCTGCCCAACGTGACGCGGCTGACGGCAGAGAACAACGAGCTCCGGCTCGCGCCGGGCGAGTTCGATGCCGTGCTGATGACCGACGTCTACCACGACATCTACTTCGTGGACGAGAAAGCCGGCTGGCCGCGCATCGACGGCCCGCGCCTGCTCGCCGAACTCTACCAGGCACTGAAGCCGGGTGGGGTGCTGGGGGTAGTGGATCACGCCGCGCTGCCGGGCGCGCCGCCCGAGACCGGCGGTACGCTGCACCGTATTGATCCGGGACTGCTGAAGGCCGGGATCACGGCTGCGGGCTTCGTGCTGGACGGGGAGAGCGATGCGCTGATCAATCCGGCGGATGACCGCACGAAGTCGGCCTTCGACCCGTCGGTGCGGGGGCGTACCGACCAGGTGGTGCTGCGCTTCCGGAAGCCGCTGTAAAGGCCGCCGGGCAATCCGGACGGGTGTAGAGAACCGCGGTGGGGCGTCGGCCGGTGAATCCGGTTCCACTACGCCGGAGTACCGGCGTGTGCGTTGGAACCGGACACACCGTCCGCCGCGGCCAACGACGGCAGAGGGTTCCTTTCCGGAGCCTCGCGGTGAGGTGAGCGGAGCACGGGCGTTCCTCTTGCAGCGATAAAGCGCGGTACTCCGTGCTAGCGGAAAGAGGGTTAGCCCGTGATCCGCGGCAGCACCGCCAGTCCCGGCAAGAGGTTCGGTCCGTGATCTGCCCCGCAGCACCGCCAGCTCTGGTGGTATCCTGCGCCGCCTCATGCACCCGTCCGAAACAGCCGCTGTGAGCGAGAGCGCCCTTGCCCGGGAAGTCGCAAGACGGCGCACCTTTGCGATCATCTCCCACCCGGACGCCGGCAAGACCACGCTGACGGAGAAGCTGCTGCTGTTCGGCGGCGCGATCCAGCTGGCCGGCACGGTCAAGGCCCGGCGAAGTTCCCGGCACGCGACCTCCGACTGGATGGAGGTGGAGAAACAGCGTGGCATCTCGGTGACCAGTTCGGTGATGCAGTTCGAGTACGCGGGGCACACGATCAACCTGCTGGATACGCCGGGCCACGAGGATTTTTCCGAGGACACCTACCGGGTGCTCACGGCGGTGGACGCGGCGGTGATGGTGATCGATGCCGCCAAGGGCGTCGAAGCCCAGACCATCAAGCTGCTGGAGGTCTGCCGGCTGCGCAACACGCCGATCATCACCTTCGTCAACAAGATGGACCGGGAAGTCCGCGCGCCGGTCGCGCTGCTGGAGGAGATCGAGGCCACGCTGAAGATCGAGTGCGCGCCGGTCACGTGGCCGATGGGCATGGGCAAGCGTTTTCGCGGCGTGTGGCACCTGCTGCAGAACCGCCTGCTGCGCTTCACGGCGGGCGAGGAGAAGCGCACCGACGTCGAGGAGATCGAGGGGCTGGACAACCCGCGACTTGCCGCACTCTTTCCCGGCGAACTGGCCGAACTCCAGTCCGACGTGCAGTTGATCCGGGAGGCCAGCACGCCGCTGGACCTCACCCGCTTCCTGGCAGGCCAGCAGTCCCCGGTGTTCTTCGGCTCCGGCATCAACAACTTCGGCGTGCAGGAGATCCTGCAGGCTCTCATCGACTGGGCGCCACCGCCCCAGCCGCGGGACGGTGGCAGCCGGCGGGTGGAGCCGGCCGAGGAGGCCTTCAGCGGTTTTGTCTTCAAGATCCAGGCCAACATGGACCCGAAGCACCGGGACCGCATCGCCTTCTTCCGCGTCTGCTCGGGCCGCTACGCGCCGGGTCTGCGGGTCCGGCACCTGCGCACTGGCAAGGACATGAAACTGGCCCACGCGCTGACCTTCATGGCCAACGAACGGGTCGCGAGCGAAGGCGCGGTTGCCGGCGACATCATCGGCATCCACAACCACGGCCAGCTCCAGATCGGTGACACGCTGAGCCGGGGCGAAGACCTGAAGTTCCGCGGCATTCCCTATTTCGCCCCGGAGCTCTTCCGTTCTGCGCGCCCCAGAGATCCTATGAAAAGCAAGCAGTTGCAAAAAGGTTTGCAGGAACTGGGTGAAGAAGGCGCGATCCAGGTGTTTGCCGCCCGGCAGGGTGCCCAGCTGCTGCTCGGCGCCGTCGGCCGACTGCAGTTTGAGATCGTCGCCCACCGGCTGTCCGCCGAGTACAACGTGGATGCCCTCTACGATGAGGTGGACATCTACACCGCCCGCTGGCTGGTCTACCCGGACGAGGCCACGCGCAAGAAGTTCGAGAAGGAGGAGGCGCTGTCGCTCGCCCGGGACGTGGATGACAATCCGGTGTTCCTGTCGGCCAACAAGTACAACCTGAAGCTCACCGTGGAGCGCTGGCCGACCATCGGCTTTCACGCGACCCGGGAGCACGGACAGCGGCTGGACGGCGGCTGAACCCGCGATCCGCTGGCCTCAGCGGGCGTTTCCGGAAGGAACGATCTGCCGTCGTTGACGCGGCGGACGGTGAATCCGGTTCCAACGCTCACGCCTGTACGCAGGCGTAGTGGAACCGGATTCACCGGCCGACGCCCCACCGCAGCCGTCAATCCGGACTTGGCAAATTCCGTTTCCGATGCGGTGCCGCACTGCCACCGGGGCAGGCAAGTCGGGTAGCATCAGCGCCTGCATCTGCGGCGTGCCGGGAGGAGGAGCAGCGTGGACGACCTCAGCAACCTGTTGCGCCAGGGTCTGGACTATCTCGGTCCGGCCCCTTACCTGCGCGCGCTGGGCGTGGTCGTGCTGTTCCTGCTGCTGGCCGTGGTCGTGGACCTCGTCGTCCGGTCCGTCCTGCGTCAGGCGGTGCGCAGCTGGTCAACCGCGGCCCGGCGGGAACTGGTGCGCTCGGCGCAGCGTCCCGTCTTCATGACCGTGCTGCTCAGCGGGTTGATGGTGGCCACCACCATCATCGAGCCGGGTGCGCGCGTCGAGCGCGTGACGATCGGGCTGCTGCAGACCCTGCTGATCCTGCTGTGGGTGGGCTTCGGCATCAACGGGATCCGGCTGATGCTGTCGGTGCTGGGCCAGCGCCAGCCACCGCCCACCTTCGCGCAGCCGGCAACCGCACCGCTGCTGCGCAATACCGTGGTCGTGGTGCTCTTCCTGGCCGGGACCTACGCGATCCTCGTCGCCTGGGACGTCAACGTCACGGGCCTCGTGGCCTCCGCCGGCATCCTTGGCCTCGCCCTGTCCTTTGCCGCGCAGGACACGCTGGGCAACCTGGTGGCAGGCATCGCGATCCTCACCGACAAGCCCTACAGCATCGGTGACTACATCGTGCTGGACACGGGGGAGCGGGGCGCCGTCACCCATATCGGCCTGCGCAGCACCCGCCTGCTGACCCGGGACGACGTCGAGGTGAGCATCCCGAACGGCATCATGGGTCGCGCGAAGATCATCAACGAGTCCGGTGGGCCGTCCGGCACCTACCGGCTGCGCATTCCGGTGGCCCTGGTGTACGGCTCCGACATCGAAAAAGCCATGGCGCTGATGCTGGCCGCGGCCTCGGCCCATGTGCTGGTCTGCAAGAATCCGGAGCCGCGGATGCGCCTGCGGCAGCTCGGCGAGTCGGGCCTCGAGTTCGAGATGCTGTGCTGGATCGAGGATCCGGCGCTTCGGGGGCTCGTGTCGCACGAGCTGAACTGCGAGATCTACCACGCCTTCAACACGGCCGGGGTGGTCTTTGCCTTCCCCCAGCGCGAGGTGCACCTGCGCCACACGATGCCGACCCCCAACCCGCGCTAGGGCGCCGGGTCAGGGGTGCCGTCCGGCGTGGCGGCCGGAAGCTAATGCAGAATGATTTCGCCCGATGCCCGGCCCGTCCCGGCCGGCAGGTTGCGGGCGGGCGGCAGGCCCTCGAGCAGGGACAGCAGCGCCGGTGGACCCGGCTGGTCGAGCAGCAGCCCGATGCCGGCGGGACCCGTCCGGACGACCAGTGCCCGGGTGCGCCAGGCCGACAGGCCGCAGCCGGGCGGCAGCGGCACCTCGACGCCGAGCAGCTGGTTGACGGCGAAGCGCCGCTCGCTGACCTTCACGAACAGGCCGGTGATGCTGATGTCCGCGATCTCCGCGGCCACCGGCGGACTGCCGTGTCGCCACAGCACGACCGGCAGGCGCACGACGCGCCGCGTGCCGCAGCGGTGCTCCATGGTCGGTCGTTGTCGCGCCAGCGTACCCACGGCTGCCACCGGCCTCAGGCCCCGTCGTCGCCGTTGAGCAGCGCGTCCACCTCGATTTCCGCGGCGAGCCAGTCGTCCAGTTCCTGGCCGGGCGCAAAGTCGCGCTGCTCGGCGCGGAAATAGGCGGCCTCGGCAATCAGGCGCAGCCGGTCCTCGCCGTCCAGGCGGGGTTCGGGGGCGGCCTGCGGCACCGCCCGGGGCGTACGGCGGGATGCTGGCGTCACCAGGAGCGGTCGCACGTCCGGTTCACGGTGTTCAGGCAGCGGAGCAGTATCAACGGTCATCGGGGACTCCCTGTTCGCGAAGCATTCAAGGCTGTTTATACCGGCCCTTCGGGCACCGGCCTTAACCTATGTTAATTTGGCATCCGGGGTGCAATCCCATGACCCCAGGGCCGACAGCGGCGAAGGAGTGCCGTCATGCCATCGCCTCTGGTCCGCAAGCTCACGCGCATCATCGAGCTGCAGCCTGCCGACATCGTGGCCCTGCAGAGCCTCGGTGGTCCGGTCCGGCGCTGCCGCGCCGGTGAGGATCTGATCACGGCAGGGCGCCAGCTGCGCTCCGCCGTGCTGGTGCACGAGGGCTGGGCCTTCCGCCATCGCACCCTGCCGGACGGCCGCCGCCAGGTGCTGGATTTCGTGCTGCCCGGGGATCTCTGCGATCCCACGGTGTTCGTGACGCCCCGCGCGAATTTCTCCCTGCAGGCGCTCACCGGGCTGCGCTACGCGCGGGTGCCCGAGACCGACCTTCTCGAGCTGCTGCAGAGCCACCCCCGCATCGGTGCGGCCTTCTGGTGGAGCGAGGCGCACGAGGAGGCGATCACCCGGGCGCACCTGACGGCGGTCGGCCGGCTCACGGCCTATGAGCGGGTGGCCTACCTGCTGTGGGAATTATGGATACGCCTGAGCCTCGTCGACCTCGCCGACGGCCCGGGTTTCGTGCTGCCCGCCACCCAGGAGCTGATCGCCGATGCCGCAGGGCTCAGCACGGTGCACGTCAGCCGCATGCTCGGCCGCCTGACCCGCGAGGGCCTGATCAGCCGCCAGCACCAGAACTGGCGGATCCTGGACGTCAAGCGCCTGCAGCGCATCGTGCAGGTGACCGACGGGCTGCACCTGACGCCGCTGCCGCCCTGGATACAGCGGCGGCTCAGGGGCTAGTCGTTTCCCCGGAGCGGGGGCGGTCGTCTGCCGGCGCGGGGGACGATGCGGCCCGGGCCTGCGCTTCGAGCCGGAGCGAGGCCTTGACGAGCAGGTGCGCGCTCACGGGCGCCGTCATGAACAGGAACAGCGATATCAGGAACTCATGGGCGCTCAGCTCGCCGGTGGTGGCCGTGACGAACAGGCTCGAGGCGATGAGCACGCCGCCCACGCCGAGCGTGGTGGCCTTGGTCGGTCCGTGCAGGCGCTTGTAGAAATCGGAGAGTTTCGCGAGGCCGAACGAGCCAATCAGCGCAAAGGTCCCGCCGGTCAGCAGCATGCCGGCGATGAGGGCTTCGAGGATCGGGCTCATGATGCGGGCCTAGTCAATGATGTCGCCGCGGAGAATGAAGGTGGCGAGCGCCACCGTGCCCACAAAGCCCAGCATGCCGATCAGCAGCGCGGCCTCGAAGTACAGCACGGAGCCGAAGCGGATACCAATGACCACCAGCAGGGCGAGCGCATTGATGTAGAGCGTATCGAGCGCCAGGATCCGGTCGGGCACGCCGGGCCCGCGCGCGAGCCGGTAGAAGGCCAGCACCATGGCAAGGGTGAGCATCACCAGCGTGATGTTGAGGGCCGCGTTCAGCATGGGAAGATCCGCTCCAGCGGCGTCTCGTAGCGTTCCCGGATGGTTGCAATCAGCGCCGCCTCATCGTCGGTGTTGAAGGCGTGTATGAGCAGCGAGCGCCGGTCGGGGGCAATGTCGGCGGTCACCGTGCCGGGCGTCATGGTGATGATCCCGGCCAGGGTCACGATGCCGTAGTGGTTGCCGAGAGTCAGCGGGTACTGCACGAAGCGGGGATGAATCGCGGCTTCCGGCCCGAGAATGCGCCGTGCCACCTCGATGTTCGACAGGATGATATCCACCAGCACCCGGGCCGCGAGCCGGAGGCAGGTGAGGGGTTCCCGCGGCCTGAGCGTGTCCGGCCACAGGGGCTCGACCAGCCACGGAATGCCGAGGCCCAGGGCCAGGGCAAGCAGGATGTGCCCGGGATCGAGCGTGACGTTCAGCAGCAGCCACGATGCGCTGACCAGCAGCGTCAACAGCGGGTGCGGCAGGATGCGGGTCATGGGGCGCGCTCCGAACTCTTCGGCTGCGCGGAGAGTACCGCATGCACGTAGGCGCCCGGGTCTGCGAGCTGCCCCGCCGCGGCCCGCATGTAGTCCGTGACCGGTGTGGCCGCCACGGTCAGCGCCGTCAGTACGGCAAGGAGCAGCCCCGCGGCGCCGAGCAGGGGGCCGCCCGCGGCCCGGGCATCGGCGGCGACGGCCTCGGTCGCGGATTCCCAGAAGATGCGGCTCGTGGCCCGGGCCAGCGCGATCAGCGTGGCGAGGCTGGTGACCAGGATGATGCTCCACGCGATCACCTGGCCGGGTCTCCCTATTAGACTCTGCAATATCAGTGACTTGCCGATGAATCCTGCAAACGGCGGTAGGCCGGCGACACCGAGGGCCACGAGCAGGAACAGGGTGCCGACGAGGCCCGCCCGGGGCAGGCGCGGCCCCGTGCGTATGTCATCGCCGACGGCCGCACCGCGCTCACGGGCCACGATCCCGGCCAGCAGAAAGACGAGAGCGGTGGCGATGGTGCTCTGGGCCAGGTAGTAGAGACTGCCTCCCAGCGCTTCCGGTGGCACGAGGCCCGCCATGGCGAGCAGCAGGCCGGCGGACGCGATCACCGCAAAGGCCCCGGCGCGCCGCAGCGTGTCGGCCGCCAGCATCCCGAAGGCCGCGACCGCCAGCGTCAGGAGTCCCGCGGTCGTGAGCCACGGGGCGGCGAGGTGGGCCAGGGCACCGGCGTCCGGGCCAAAGACCAGTCCGTGCACGCGGACGACGGCGTAGATGCCCACCTTGGTCATCACGGCAAAGAGTGCCGCGACCGGGGCCGGCGCGGCGGCATAGGTGCCCGGCAGCCAGAACTGCAGGGGCAGCAGCGCCGCCTTGACGCCGAACACCACGAGCAGCAGCAGGCCGGCGGCCGTGACCAGCGTGCGGGTGGCCGGCTCGCCCGCGGCGACCTTGAGCGCGAGATCGGCGTAGTTCAGCGTGCCCACGGCCCCGTACAGCAGCGCGGCGGCCACCAGGAAGAGCGCCGAGCCCACCAGGTTGACGACGACGTAGTGGGTAGCGGCGCGTACGCGGTCCGCCCGGCCGCCGTGGAGCAGCAGCCCGTAGGACGCCATCAGCAGCACTTCGAAGAACACGAACAGGTTGAACAGGTCTGCCGTCAGGAAGGCCCCGTTCAGGCCCATGAGCTGCAGGTGCAGCAGCGCCTGCCAGTAGGGCCCCCGGGCCTGCACCTCGCCCAGGCCGCCGATGTAGCAGGCGAGGGCCACGACAACGGTGAGGCTGAGCATCAGGATCGTGAGCCGGTCGGCGGCCAGCGCGATGCCGAAGGGCGCCCGCCAGTCGCCGAGCAGATAGGCCAGCACCTCGCCCCGGGCAACCTCGCCCGCGAGCACTGCCACGGCCCCGCCGAGCGCGACGAGGCCGAGGCCCGAGAGCAGCGCCTGGGCGCGCGGGGACAACCCGCGGAGCAGGATCAGCAGGGCAGCGGTCACCAGCGGCACCAGCACGGGCGCCACGATCCAGTGGCTCACGGCGGCTGTTCCTCGCGGCCGTCGACGTGGTCGGTGCGGTTGTCGGCGGCGCTGCGGATGGCGAGCACCACCAGCACCGCGGTCATCGCGAAGCCGATCACGATGGCGGTCAGCACCAGCGCCTGGGGCAGGGGGTCGGTGTAGTGCTGGAGCGTCGGGGGGACGCCGTCGGCGATGATCGGCGCCGCATTGAGACGCAGGCGCCCCATGGCAAAGATGAACAGGTTGACGGCGTAGGACAGCAGCGTGACGCCGACGATCACGTCGAAGGTGCGGGCGCGCAAGGTGAGCCAGACCCCTGCCGCGGTCAGCACGCCGATGGCGGAGGCGAGGAGCAGCTCCATCTCAGCTGTCCCTGCCGGTGCCGGACCTGAGTCGTCCGATCATGATCAGCGCCAGCAGGGCGGAGGCCGCCACCACGAGGTAGATGCCGAGGTCGAAGAACAGCGCGCTCGCCACCGGCACCGGACCCAGCAGCGGCAGCACGGGCTTCCAGTAGGTGCTGGTCAGCAGCGGGTGTCCGGCAAGGAAGGCGCCGGCGCCCGTGACCGCCGCGAGCAGCAGCCCGGCCCCGATGGCCCGGTGGTAGTCCACGCGCAGTCGCTGGTCCATCCACGGCAGGCCGAAGGCGATGCAGGGGATCAGCACGCCCACGGCCAGTACCAGGCCGCCGATGAAGCCGCCGCCGGGCAGGTTGTGCCCCCGGAGGAACAGAAACAGCGAGACGGTCATCGCGACGGGCAGCAGCAGCAGGCTGACGAGCTGCAGGGCGAGCGACCGCTCCGGGTCCGGGCCGGACAGCACCGGCGCGTGCCGGTCGCCGGCGTGGAGCAGGCTGTAGACCACGAGCCCGGCGATGGCAAAGACCGTGACCTCGCCCAGCGTGTCAAAGCCGCGGAAGTCCACCAGGATGACGTTGACCACGTTGCGGCCGAAGGCGCGTGGCAGCGCATTCTCGAGGAAGTAGCCCGCCATGGGTTCCCCGGTGCTCGTCAGCACCAGCCAGGCGAGCCAGGCGGCGCCCGTGCCGGCGCCAGCGGCCAGCACGCCGTGCATCACCTGGCGGGCGCCGAAGCGCTCGATCGGCGCGGTCCCGGGCAGGTAATTCAGGGCCAGCACGATGAGGATGATGGACACGAATTCGACCAGCAGCTGGGTGAGGGCAAGATCCGGCGCGGACAGGCCGGCGAAAGCGAGGCTCACCACCAGCCCGACGGCACCGAGGGCGATCAGCGCCGGCAGCCGGTGCCGGTGCAGGATGAGCACGGCAGCGGTCGCGCCGATGCCGATGGCCCAGAGGGCCACGGCCACCGGCCGCGCGAGCGTGCGCACGTCGCCGCCGGACGCGTTCCCGGCGAGAAAGGCAGCGCCGCCGGTCGCGAGCATCGCGCCGAACAGCCAGGCGAGTGCCGCCTGCAGCCGGCCCGTGTCCAGCCCGCCCGTGAAGCGCCGGGAGAATGACAGCAGGCCGAACACCAGGATGTTGTAGACCTCCTTGCCGCCCCGGCGCAGGTGGGCGTAGTCGTGCAGGCGGAACAGGCGCTGCAGCGAGAAATAGAAGCCGATGCCGGTCAGGCTGGCCAGCATGCTCATGCCGAGCGGCAGGTTGAGGCCGTGCCAGATCGCGAGCTTGTAGGCGGGCAGGTTGCCACCCAGCACCTCGCGGGCGCTGACCTCCAGGATCGGTCCCACCGTGTACTGGGGCAGCGTGCCGACCAGCACGCAGACCAGCACCAGAATGCCGACAGGCACCAGCATCCAGAACGGGGGGTCGTGGGGTGTGCGCTCCAGGCCCACCGGCTCGCCGTTCCAGAACACGTCGTGGATGAAGCGCAGCGAGTAGGTGACCGAGAAGGCGGTGGCCAGGGTGGCCAGCGCCGGGATCAGGAAGCGTCCGCCGATCTGGTTGTCCACGAAGAGCGTCTCCGTGAAGAACATTTCCTTCGACAGGAAGCCGTTGAGCAGGGGCACGCCCGCCATCGAGGCCGCGGCCACGATGGCGAGCACCGCGGTGACCGGCATGTAGTGCGCGAGGCCGTTGAGACGGCGCATGTCCCGCGAGCCGGTTTCGTGATCGATGATGCCCGCCGCCATGAACAGCGAGGCCTTGAAGGTGGCGTGGTTCAGTATGTGAAAGACGCCGGCCACCGCGGCCAGCGGCGAGTTGAGGCCGAAGAGCAGCGTGATGAGGCCCAGGTGGCTGATCGTGGAATAGGCCAGCAGGCCCTTGAGGTCGTGCTGGAAGATGGCCACCCAGGCGCCCAGCAGCATGGTGCCGAGCCCGATGCTGCTGACCACATAGAACCAGAGGTCGGAGCCGGCCAGCGCCGGATGCAGCCGGGCGAGCAGGAAGACCCCGGCCTTGACCATGGTGGCGGAGTGCAGGTAGGCCGAGACGGGCGTGGGTGCCGCCATGGCCGAGGGCAGCCAGAAGTTGAAGGGAATCTGCGCCGACTTGGTGAACACGCCGGCGAGCACCAGCAGCACCACCGCGGGGTAACGGGCGTCGGCCCGGAGCAGGTCGCCCGAAGCCAGCACGGTATCCAGGTCGAAGGTGCCGACAATGTCACCGAGCAGCAGCACCCCGCCGAGCAGCGCAAGTCCGCCGGCACCGGTCACGGTGAGCGCCATGCGTGCCCCCTGGCGGGCGTCGGTGGCGCCCTGCCAGTAGCCGATGAGCAGGAAGCTGGTCAGGCCGGTGAGCTCCCAGCAGACAACGAGGAACAGCAGGTTGTCCGCCAGCACGATGCCGAGCATGGCGCTCATGAAGGCCATGAAGAACGCATAGAAGCGCGCGATGGGATCCCGGTCGGCCAGGTAGTAGCCGGCGTAGAGGATCACCAGCGCGCCGATGGCGAGGATGATCGCGGCAAACATCCAGGCCAGGCCATCGGCGCGGAAGCCGAAACGGGCGCCCTCGAAGGGCAGCCAGGCCCACGAGGCCCGGACGATGCCGCCCGAGACCACTTCCGGCGTGAGGCTGGCCAGCACGAGGCCCGCGAGGAGCGTGGCGCCGGCAGCGAACCAGGCGCTCGCCCGGCGCGCGTGATTGGGAAAGGCCATCAGCACGAGCGCCGCGGCGAGGGGCAGCAGGACGATCAGCGCGACCATCAGCGGTGCCTCGCCTGCCACTCGCGGACGAGTATCACGAGCAGCGTGACGGCGGTGAGCGGGATCACGACCGCCTGCATGGCGAGCCCGACGGTGGTCGTGGCGTCGTGTTCGCCGGCCGCAAGCAGCAGGTAGCCTGTGTAGGCGCAGAAGTAGAACAGGAACAGGGCGCCTTCCCAGCGCGCGATCCGGTTGCCGGTGAAGAAGATCGGCAGGCAGGCGAACGAGACCGCGATCACGACGGGCAGGTCGAAGCTGACGGCGGCGGCCGGTACCGGCAGCGGCGACAGCAGCGCCGCCGCGCCGAGCACGGCCAGCAGGTTGAAGACGCAGCTGCCGATGACGTTGCCCACGGCGATGTCCCTTTCGCCGCGCAGCGCCGCCGTCACCGAGGTCACGACCTCGGGCATCGACGTGCCCATGGCCACGATCGTGAGACCGATCACGAGTTCGGAGAGCCCGACTGCCCGTGCGATCGCGACGGCGCCCGCCACCAGCCACCCCGAGCCGAGCACCAGGAGGGCAAGGCCGGCCGCGATGAAGAGCAGCTGCACGGAAGGCCGGCCGGTGAAGGTGCCGGTTGCGGCCGGGCGGATCTCCTGGGCGTATTCCTCGCGCGTCGCCCCGGTCTCCCGCCGGCTCTGGACGATCAGGAAGACCGTGTAGCCGGCCAGCAGCGCCAGCAGCAGGGCCCCATCCAGCCGGCCGAGCAGGCGGTCGACGACGAGCAGCAACAGGAGCAGGCTGGCGCCGATCATCACCGGCACTTCCTGGCGCAGCACCTGGGGCGCCACGACGAGTGGCGTGATCAGGGCCGACAGCCCGAGTATGAACAGGATGTTGAAGATATTGCTGCCCAGCACGTTGCCGAGCGCGATGTCCGGCTGGCCCGACCAGGCGGCCTTGACCGACACGGCCAGCTCCGGGGCGCTGGTGCCGAAGGCCACCACCGTCAGGCCGACGACCAGCGGGGAGATGCCCACGGCGAGCGCGAGGCGGGCAGCCCCGCGAACCAGCAGGTCAGCCCCCGCGATGAGCGTGGCGAGGCCAATGGCAAGCAGCAGGAACGACATGGGTCTCCTTCGGGGCAGCGAGGGATTCTGGCAGAGACGCCGCGTCCCGTCAGCCGGGCGGATAGCGATAGCCCGCCTGCAGCCCGAGCGGCAGGCCCAGCGTCCACCAGGCCAGCAGCAGGATCGTCCACAGCAGCATGAAGAAGAGTGAATAGGGCAGCATCATCGCGGCCAGGGTGCCGATGCCGGCACCGCGCTGGTAGCGCCGGCAGTAGATCACGATCAGCGGGAAGTAGGGCATCAGGGGCGTGATGATGTTGGTCGCCGAGTCGCCGATGCGGTAGGCGGCCTGGGACACGTCGGGGGAGAGGCCGAGGCTCATCATCATCGGGATGATGATCGGCGCGAGCAGCGCCCACTTGGCCGACGCCGAGCCGATCAGCAGGTTGACGGCCGCCGTGATCAGCACGATGCCGATCAGGGTCCACTGCGGCGCGAGCGCAAGTGCCGTGAGCGCGGCCGCGCCCTCGAGCGCCAGCAGGGCGCCGAGATTGGACTGGCCGAAGGCGTGGATGAACTGGGCGGCGAAGAACACCATTACGATGTAGTAGCCCATGCCGCTCATTGCCTGGGTCATTCCCGCGATGATGTCTCGGTGGCCGCTGACCGTGCCGGCGGCGTAGCCGTAGACGATGCCGGGAATGAGGAACAGCAGGAAGATCAGCGGCACGATCGCCTTCATCAGCGGCGCCGCCGACACGGCGAGCTGGCCTGCCGGGTCGCGCCACGGCGAGCCGGCGGGCAGGGCGGTGGCGGCGAGCACCACGATGCCGGCGGCCATCGCCGCGAGCGCGAGCCGGAGTGCCCGCCGCTCAGTCGGTCCCAGCGCCTCGAGGGTGGGTGCATCCCGGAGGTCGCCGTCTACCGGGGTCGCGCGCAGTCGGGGCTCGACGACCCGGTCCGTGAGCCACCAGCCGGCGGTAATGATCACCAGCGACGAGGCGGCCGTGAAGTAGAAGTTGTTGAGGGGGTTGACCGTCAGCGCCGGATCGAGGATGCGGCCCGCGGCCTCGGTCAGGCCGGCCAGCATCGGGTCGAGGCTCGAGGGCACGAAGCTCGCGGAGAAGCCGCCGGAGACGCCGGCGAAGGCCGCGGCAATGCCGGCCAGCGGGTGGCGCCCGGCGGCATGGAAGATCACGCCACCCAGCGGGACGACGAGCACATAGCCCGCATCCACCGCCGTGTGGCTGAAGATGCCGACAGCGATGGTGAGTGGCGTCAGCGCCCAGCCTGCGGTGAGGGACAGGAGCCCGCGGATGGCGGCCCGGATGAAGCCCGTGTGCTCCGCCACGCCGATGCCCAGCATGGCCACCAGCACGATCCCGAAGGGCGGGAAGTTGACGAAGACGCTGACCAGGGACGCCGCGAAGGCGGTCAGTTCCTGCCCGGCCAGCAGGTTGCGCACCACGAGCGGTGCCCCCGTGCGGGGGTCAATGGTGTCGAAGCTCATACTTGAGAGCAGGGCCGCCACGGCCCAGGTGAGCAGCATCAGCACCAGGAAGAGCAGTGCCGGGTCGGGCAGGCGGTTGCCGGCCCGCTCGACTGCATTCAGCACGCGGACAAGGCGGCCGGCGGGGGGCACTGCCGCCGCGGTCGATCCGGATTCTGGTGACGGGTTGCTGACGGCGGCCTCCGGGTGCGGGGTGCAGGGCAAGGACTTTAACCTACACGGTGTCACCGCCAGCGGATTTGTGGACGTACCGGCTCGGGCGGGCAGGGGTGTCCAGTTCGGGACACACGGCGTCCTGCACGGGCAGCGATTGGAGCCAGGGCCGTTGGGGAGTAGTCTGGTCTGCGGCCGAGGGAGGGTCCGTCATGCGCATTCGCAACAGGGCTGCTGCCGGTTTGATCGTGCTGCTGGCCGCTGTGCCGGCATGGGCCCAGGCGCCGTCGCGGACGACTACCCCGCAGGCGCACCCGCAAGCCGGCGGCGACATCGCCCCGGCGGCTCAACCGGTGATGATGGAGGCGTCGAAGAGCGCCCAGGAGGACCTCAAGGCGCTGATGGCTGGCGTCAAGTCCGCAAACGCGGTGAACGCGGGACGGACGGTGCGCGATTCATCCGCTGCTGCTGCGCCCTGTTCCGGAAAAACCACTGCTGACTGGCGCGCCTGCCTGCGGCGGGTCGAGGAGAATCTGGCGCGGCTGCCGCCGGACCGGGAGCGCGCCGCGCTGATGCGGGCGATCAAGGCCGAGGTAGATGCCATGCCGGAGGGGGATGGACTGGATCAGATGGAGTTGCAGAAGCTGATGCAGCAAAGGGGCCGGCTGCAGTCGATGATATCGAATGTGCTGAAGAAGATGAACGACACCAGTAATTCCATCAGACAGAACCTCAAGTGAGGGCGGGCCTGCGTGGGCTGAGGCGGTTCGGTTCCCCGAGGATGATGGGCTGGATGTAGCGCGCCTGGCCGCCCTCGGCGCTGCCATTCACGGTGCGGCGCCCGGGTCGGTCGCTGCACGGGGCCGCCGCCAGATGCGGAAGCCCTCGGCCGAATCGCCTCCGAGGTTGTCGATGAAGTCCTCACCGTTGCCCGCGGGCTTCGGGAAGAACAGCCTGTTCCAGGACTGGTCGAAGGCCAGGCCCTGGTCGGTGAAGAACCGTACCAGGTCAGCCTTGGGCATCTCGAGCCTGTATTGGTAGATGCGCCAGTGCGGGTCGTATTGAGCGATCTGTCGCGCCGTTGTCTCCAGTTCGAGGCGTGCGCCTTTGGGCAGCTGCACGCCGATCTCCTCGCGCGTCGGGGGGCGCGCCGTCAGTTCCTTCTGCACGGCAACGCGCCTGTGGTTTACCACGAGCCCGTTTACGACGGTGGACTCCGGCGCCTCGGCAATGATGCCCGTGTAGCGATCGGTAACTGCAGCCCGGTTGCTGCTTGTGGACGGATTGGCCGAGGGTGCCGCAGTCGTCGTCAGCACCACGTCGCGTCCGGATCCGCGGGCGTTGTCGATGCAGGTCTGGTCGGTGACGACGCAGCGTACGGCGTCCTCCGCGACGTCCAGGCCCCTGTCGACGGCCTCCTCGGCCATCCGGTTCGCACGCTGCTTCGCCTGCTCCTTGAGGAATCCGGACCAGTCCTGGGCCGGGAGCCCGGGAGAGATGCCGAGCAGAATCGAAATCGCCGTGACACTGAGGACTATGGCGGGACGCATGAAGGTTACCTCCGCGACCAGCATAGACTATCGGCGGCCTGCTGCCAGACAGGGCGGCCGGCTTTAAGCCGGCCGCTTTTTCTGGCTGGAGGGCATTTCACCCGCAAGGCTGAGTTGATCCAGCGCGAGCGCGTCACTAGTCCTCAATCGTCAAATCGATCGAGATTCATCACCCGCGCCCAGGCATGCACGAAGTCCTTGACGAACTTCTCCTTGCCATCGTTGGCAGCGTAGACCTCGGCTATGGAGCGCAACTCCGAATTCGAGCCGAACACCAGGTCGACGGGGGTTGCGGTCCACTTGAGCTTGCCGGTCTGGCGATCGTGGCCCTCGTAGATGCCCTCGGTCTTCGCTGACTTCGACCACCGCGTCGACATGTCGAGCAGATTGACGAAGAAGTCGTTGCTGAGCGTGCCGGGACGATCGGTCAACACGCCATGCGGCGAGTTTGCCGCATTCGCATTCAGGGCGCGCATGCCACCGACCAGCACGGTCAGCTCCGGCACGGTCAATGTCAGCAGGTTTGCCCGCTCGACGAGCGCCGGTGCCGGCGCCAGGCGGCTTTCGCTGGAGTAGTAATTGCGGAAGCCGTCGGCGGTCGGCTCGAGTACGGCAAACGAGGCCGCGTCGGTCTGCGCCTGCGTGGCATCCGTGCGGCCCGGGCTGAACGGCACCTCGACGCTGAAACCGGCGTTCTTTGCAGCCTGTTCGATGGCCGCCGAGCCGCCGAGGACGATCACGTCGGCCAGCGACACCTTTTTGCCACCGCTGAGTGAGGCGTTGAAGGCCTTCTGAACGCCTTCAAGTTTTCTCAGCACTTTCGCCAGTTCGGCCGGATCGTTCACGGCCCAGTTTTTCTGCGGATCAAGGCGAAGGCGCGCGCCGTTCGCACCGCCGCGCATGTCGGTACCGCGGAAGGACGCTGCCGCAGACCAGGCCGTTCTCACCAGTTCGGCCGTGCCCAGGCCCGAACCGAGAATCTTCGCTTTCAGTTGCGCGACATCCTTCGCGTCGATGAGCGGGTGATCGACGGGCGGGACCGGATCCTGCCAGGACATCACCTCGGCAGGAACCTCGGCACCGAGATAGCGAGCACGCGGCCCCATGTCACGGTGCGTGAGCTTGAACCATGCCCTGGCGAAGGCGAGTTCGAACTCCTTCGGGTTCTCCATGAAGCGCCTGGAGATTCTCTGGTACGCCGGATCAAATTTCAGGGACAGATCGGTCGTGAACATGATCGGCGCATGCAGCCGGGTATTGTCGTGCGCGTCCGGCACGTTCTTCATCGCATCGGCGTTTTTCGGCACCCACTGGATGGCACCGGCCGGGCTTCGGGTCTGCACCCAGTCGAAGCCATGCAGGTTGGTGAGATACATCATCGTCCACGTGGTCGGCGCAGCCGTCCAGGCGCCTTCCAGACCGCTGGTGACCGTATCCTCCGCATTTCCCTTGCCGCAGCGGTTCCTCCAGCCGAAACCCTGCTCATCGAGGCCCGCGGCAGCAGGCTCCGGACCCACACAGGTGTCGGGCTTGTGGGCTCCATGCGCCTTGCCGAAGGTGTGTCCGCCGGCGATGAGGGCAACGGTTTCCTCGTCGTTCATCGCCATCCGGCCGAAGGTTTCGCGAATGTCTTTCGCGGCTGCCAGCGGATCCGGATTGCCGTTGGGACCTTCGGGGTTGACGTAAATCAGCCCCATCTGCACCGCAGCGAGCGGCCTGGCCAGTTCACGCTCACCCGAGTAACGCTGGTCATCGAGCCACTTTTTCTCCATGCCCCAGTCGACCATCTCGGGCTCCCAGTCGTCCTCGCGTCCGCCGGCAAAGCCAAGCGTCTTGAAACCCATCGATTCGAGCGAGACATTGCCCGCCAGCACCATGAGATCGGCCCAGGAGAGCTGGCGGCCGTACTTCTGCTTCACTGGCCACAGGAGGCGCCGCGCCTTGTCGAGACTCACGTTGTCTGGCCAGCTGTTGAGCGGCTCGAAACGCTGCTGGCCACCCGCAGCGCCGCCACGCCCGTCGAAGACGCGATAGGTGCCGGCGCTGTGCCAGGCCATGCGAATCATGAACGGACCGTAGTGGCCATAATCCGCCGGCCACCAGTCCTGTGAGGTAGTCAGCACCGACCTGATGTCGTTCTTGACCGCATCGAGATCAAGCTTGCTGAATTCTTCAGCGTAGTTGTAGCCGTCGCCCATCGGGTTCGATTCAGCAGCGTGCTGACGCAAAGGCTGCAGGTCGAGCTTTTCGGGCCACCAGTCGCGGTTGGTCGTCGCATTGCCCGCGGCGTGTGCAGACAGGGCAGAGAAAATGGCCACGGTCGTCGCAGCAAACCAAGGCAGGAGTTTCGTGTTCATTACGGGTGTCTCCTTTGCAGGTAAAGACATTGTCAGCTGGAGAATCACAAGGTCGGGGAATGTGATGACGGCACACTAGCGACCCCTTGCGCGGGATGTCCAACGGAAAAAATCGCGACCCATGATCGAATTTCCCGATAACATCGGCCACACATGCGCGATCTACCCTCGCTCAGGCAGTTGCAGTATCTGGTCGCCATTGCCAGACACGGCAGTTTCACGCGGGCAGCAGAGGCCTGCTTCGTCACCCAGTCAACACTGAGTGCCGGACTGCGGGAGATTGAAACCCAGCTCGGTGTGCTGCTGGTCGAGCGCGACCGCCACAAGGTACTGCTGACGGATGCGGGTCGCGAGGTGGCCGGGCGCGCCTGCGAGATCCTCGCCCACGCCCGCGATCTGGTCGATGCGGCCGGTGCCGTGCAGCCGATGTCCGGGACGCTGCGGCTGGGCCTCATTCCGACGATAGCGCCATTCCTCCTGCCTCGTATCCTGCCCGAGCTCCGGGAGCGATATCCTGCGCTGCAACTGGCTTTGCGCGAAGACTTCACCGAGGCCCTTTTGCAACGTCTCGGTGATGGCCGGCTGGACTTCGCCGTGATCGCGCTGCCCTACGATACCGGAACACTGCAGGCAGAGCCGCTGTTCGAGGATGCGCTCTGGCTCGTGGCCAACCGCGGTACTCCCCTGTCCAGGCGACAGCGCCTGCAACTGACCCCGGCGATCACCGAGCGCTTGTTGCTGCTCGAGGAAGGTCATTGCCTGCGTGACCATACCTTGCTGGCCTGCGACGCCGGCGCGCCTCAGGCGACCAGGGAACATGAGGCCACCAGTCTGCTGACGCTGATCGGGATGGTCGATTGCGGCTTGGGCGTTGCGCTGATTCCCGCGCTGGCGCTGGCCAGCGGCCTTGCCGATTCGCCACGACTGCAGGTGCGTGAACTCGCACCGCCGGCCCCGCGACGCACCATCGCGCTGGTGGCACGCAAGTCCTCGGCACGTCATGCCGAGATGCGCGCACTGGCTCAGGCGATCATGAACTGCCAGCCGTCAGGGTGACACCCCGGCCGGGGTGAACCACCGGCCGGGGTGTGGCCGGAAGCCGGTCAGCCCGGCCGCCACGGCCGGCATCCCGGGCTGGCAGACTCTTCATATGGGGTTCTTGACATGCCTGTTCCCCATCGGGGAGTCAGGCGTCACCCAACGGTGGTGCCGGTGGTCAGACTCGAACTGACACGACCTCGCGGCCGCGGGATTTTGAGTCCCGTGCGTCTACCAGTTTCGCCACACCGGCGCGGGCGGGCAGTCTACAGTAAGATCCGCCGCCGATGCTGCCCGAGCCCTTCCAGTTTGACCTGCCCCCGGAGCTGATCGCCCAGCACGCGCTGCCCGACCGGGCTGCCAGCCGGCTGCTGCATGTGGGCGAGGGCCTCGCCGACCGGCACTTCCGCGACCTGCCGCAGCTGCTCCGCCCCGGCGACCTGCTGGTTGCCAACGACTCGCGGGTGGTGCCGGCGCGGCTCTACGGCCGCAAGGGCAGTGGCGGGCAGGTGGAGGTGCTGCTCGAGCGCATCCTGGGCGGGCACGAGGCGCTGGTGCAGCTGCGGGCCAGTCATCCGCCCAAGGCCGGCGGACAGCTGCACTTCGGGCCGGAGGTGACGGCGGAGATGGTGGAACGTCAGGGCGAGTTCTTTCGCCTGCGCTTCTCGCACCCGGTCGCGACGGTGCTGGAGGCGCAGGGGCACGTGCCGCTACCGCCCTATATCCGCCGGCCCGACGACGAGGCCGACCGCGCGCGTTACCAGACCGTGTATGCACGGCAGCCGGGCTCGGTGGCCGCACCGACGGCCGGCCTGCACTTCGACGCCCCGTTGATCGCGGCGCTGGCGGCGCGGGGCGTGGCCTTTGCGACCCTCACGCTGCACGTGGGTGCGGGTACCTTTGCGCCGCTCCGGCCTGCCCAGCTGAAGACGGGCCGGCTGCACGCGGAGCGGCTGACGGTGAGTCCCGCGCTGGTTGCCGCGGTCGACGACTGCCGGGCCCGGGGCGGGCGGGTGATCGCCGTGGGCACCACGGCGGTGCGCGGCCTCGAGACCGCCGGCACGTCCGGTACGCTCCGGTCCTTCGATGGCGAGACGAGCCTCTTCATCCGCCCCGGCTTTGCCTTCCGGATCGTGGACGGCCTGGTGACGAACTTTCACCTGCCGGGCTCGAGCCTGCTGCTGCTGGTGGCGGCGCTCGGAGGCACCGAACGCGTGATGGCCGCGTACCGTGCCGCCATTGCCCGCGGCTACCGTTTCTACAGCTACGGTGATGCGATGTTCCTGGAGCCCGCGCATGCGCTTTGAACTGCTGGCGACCGACGGCGCGGCCCGGCGCGGCCGCCTCACGCTGGCCCACGGCACGGTGGAAACACCGGTCTTCATGCCGGTCGGCACCTACGGGACGGTCAAGACCCTGACCCCCGAGGAAGTGGAGTCCCTCGGTGCCGAGATCATCCTCGGCAACACCTTCCACCTGATGATGCGCCCGGGCGGTGACGTGGTGGAGGCGCTCGGCGGCCTGCACGGCTTCATGCACTGGCAGCGGCCGATCCTGACCGATTCGGGGGGCTTCCAGGTGTGGAGCCTTGCCACGAAGAACAGGGTCAGCGAGGCGGGCGTCGAGTTCCGGGCACCCACGGACGGCAGCCTGGTGTTCCTCTCGCCCGAGACGGCGATGGCCATGCAGGCCCAGCTGGGCAGCGACATCCAGATGATCTTCGACGAGTGCACCCGCTACCCGGCCACGGAAGACGAGGCGCGGGCGTCGATGGAGCTGTCGCTGCGCTGGGCGGCGCGCAGCCGCGCGGCCTTTGACCAGGGCCCGGCGCCGGCCCGGGGCTCGGCCCTGTTCGGCATCGTCCAGGGGGGTATGTACGAGCATCTGCGGGACGCGTCCCTGGCCGGCCTCGTGGACCTGGGCTTCGAGGGCCTCGCCATCGGCGGGCTGTCGGTGGGGGAGCCGGAGCCGGAACGCCTGCGGATCCTGGCGCACACGGTGCCCCGGATGCCCACCGACCGGCCCCGTTACCTGATGGGGGTGGGTACGCCATCGGACATCGTCAAGGCCGTGCTGCGCGGCGTGGACATGTTCGACTGCGTGATGCCCACCCGCAATGCCCGCAACGGCTCGCTTTTCGTCCGGGACGGGGTCGTGCGGATCCGCAACGCCCGCTACCGGGACGATCCCCGGCCCATCGAGGAGGGCTGCGGCTGCTACACCTGCCAGCGCTACAGCCGGGCCTACCTGCGCCACCTGGACCAGTGCGGCGAAATGCTGGGGCCGCGCCTCAATACCCTGCACAACCTCTACTTCTATATGCAGCTGATGGCCGGGCTGCGCCGGAGCATCGAGCGGGGCGACCTGCCGGCCTTCGCGGCGGACTTCCTGGCCCGGCAGCAGGCCGGCGCATCTGTGCCATAATGGCGCGCCATTTTTCTAGCGGATTTCACCACCAATGGGCTTTTTCATTCAGGATGCGTGGGCGCAGGGCGCCCCCCCCGCCTCGGACCCGTGGCTCAGCATGCTGCCGCTGGTCATCATCTTCGTGGTCTTCTACTTCCTGCTCATACGGCCGCAGCAGAAGCGCCAGAAGGAACACAAGGAAATGGTGGCGAAGCTGGCGGCCGGTGACGAGGTGGTCACGGCCGGTGGCGTGCTCGGCAAGGTCGTCGACGTGAGCGAGTCCTTCATCCGGGTCGAAGTCGCCAACGGGGTGCAGGTCATCGTGCAGCGGCACACCATCGGCACGGTGCTGCCCAAGGGCACCATCAAGAACGCCTGAGGGCTTCGGCACTCCCCACTGACCCGCCTGGCCCCGACCGAGTCACATGAACCGTTATCCCCTCTGGAAGAACCTGCTGATCGTCATCATCCTGCTGGTGGCGGCCATCGTCTCGCTGCCCAACCTGTTCGGCGAGGAGCCGGCGGTGCAGGTCAGCCTGGCCGATGGCAAGCCGCTCGGCGACAGCGGCCTGGTCCGCGTAAAGGATTCCCTCGCGGCGACCGAAACCCCGACCACCTCCATCTATCCGGAGAACGGCCGTGTGACGGTGCGGTTCCCGTCGGTGGATGTACAGCTGGGCGCCGCCGATGCCCTGCGCAAGGCACTGGGTGACGACTACGTGGTGGCGGTTACCCTCGCGCCGCGCACGCCGGCCTTCCTGCGTGGGCTCGGCCTGAAGCCCGTGCCGCTCGGCCTCGACCTGCGCGGTGGCGTGCACTTCCTGTTCGAGGTGGACATGTCCGCGACGCTCAAGCAGCGCATGGACGCCTATGCCGCCGATTTCAACAAGCTGCTGCGCGACGAGCGCATCCGCCGCAGCGTATCGGTCGCCGGCCGGGAGCTGCAGATCAGGCTGCCGGATGCGGCCGACGCGGAGCGTGCCGAGCGCCTGCTGCGAGCGGCCGACGCGGACCTGGAGATAAGCAGCCGCAGCGCGGATGAAGGCGTGCTGCTGATCGCGCGCATGACGGACGCCCAGATCCGCGACCGCCAGGACTTTGCCATCCAGCAGAACACCACCACGCTGCGCAACCGCGTCAACGAGCTGGGCGTGGCCGAGCCCATCGTGCAGCGCCAGGGCATCGACCGCATCGTCGTCCAGCTGCCCGGGGTGCAGGATCCGGGGCAGGCGGAGCGCGTGCTGGGTGCCACGGCCACGCTGGAGTATCGCCTGGTCTGCGACGACGGCAGCCCCTTCGAGGCCGAGCAGACCGGCCGCGTGCCGCTCGGCTGCGAGCTGTTCCGCAACCGGGACGGGTCGCCCATCCTGCTGCGCCGGCGCACCATCGTCACGGGTGACCAGCTGATCGATGCCAGCCAGGGCTTCTCCGAGGGGCAGCCGGCCGTGTTCGTGCGCCTGGACAGCAAGGGCGCCCGCAGCATGCTCGAGACCACCAAGGCCAACCTGAAAAAGCCGATGGCGGTAGTTTTCGTCGAGCAGAAACGCGAGACCGTCGAGCGCAACGGCCAGCAGGTCGAGGTGCCGCGGGTGGAGCGCAAGGTGGTCTCCGTTGCCACGATCAACGGCGTGTTCAGCAGCAACTTCCAGACCACGGGCCTCGACGTGCAGGAGGCGCGCGACCTGGCGCTGCTGCTCCGCGCCGGCGCGCTGGCCGCGCCCGTCTACAAGGTGGAAGAGCGCACGGTAGGCCCGAGCCTGGGGCAGGACAACATCAACCGGGGCGCCCTGTCCCTGCTGATCGGCTTCCTGGCCACGGCCGTCTTCATGGTCTTCTACTACAAGACCTTTGGCCTGATCGCCAACGTGGGGCTGGTGTTCAACGTGATCCTGATCGTCGCGCTCCTGTCGCTGCTGCAGGCGGCCCTCACGCTGCCGGGCATCGCGGGCGTGGTTCTGACCATCGGCATGGCGGTTGATGCCAACGTGCTGATCAATGAGCGCATCCGCGAGGAGGTGCGCAACGGCAACTCGCCCCAGGCAGCGATCAGTGCCGGCTACGACAAGGCCTTCATGACGATCCTGGACGCCAACATCACCACCTTCATCGCGGGGCTGGTGCTGTTCCTGTTCGGCACCGGGCCGATCAAGGGCTTTGCGGTAGTGCTGATGCTCGGCATCGTCACCTCGCTGTTCAGCGCGCTGTGGGTGACCCGGGCACTGGTCAACTGGGTGTACGGCACGCGCAAGCTGGCTGCGCTGCCGGTCTGAGGGGCACGAGGATGGAGTTCTTCCGCAAAGTCACGCATATCCGGTTCCTGGAAAAGCGCCAGGCGGCCTTCGTGCTGTCGGCGGTCCTGATGGTGGGCTCGCTGATCCTGCTG
>JAANMX010000035.1_pt1 | contig 141126 bp, 119 predicted proteins | sample 7279681 | NCBI WGS metagenome assembly JAANMX01 (sample SAMN14094542, study PRJNA606508) | bioreactor metagenome | isolation source: A lab-scale SPAN reactor treating ammonium-rich wastewater day 351 | place: Ireland: Galway | collected 2018-01-01 | reverse complement strand
TGGGCCACGGTCGATGGTCGGTCGGCTGTCGTCCCGTCTTGGGCCACGGTCGATGGTCGGTCGGCTGTCGTCCCGTCTTGGGCCACGGTCGATGGTCGGGCGGCTGTCGTCCCGTCTGGGACCACGGTCGACGGCGGGCGGATTATCGTCCCGTCTGGGTCCACGGTCGATGGTCGGTCGGCTGTCGTCCCGTCTGGGACCACGGTCGACGGCGGGCGGGGCGCTTCGGTCTCGCCCGCGATCCGGGGCGCCAACGCTCCTTGACGGTGGTGATGTGTCCCTTTGCGGACGGGTATCCTCTCGGCCCGAACCGCGGCCGCCAGCCGGTGGACGACGATCCTGCGCATAGGCTGTAACTGTGAACAGGGATCCGGCGATGACGCAGGCCAGTGAGGCAGCCAGCGGGGCAATGTGTCGCTTATTGCTGCTTGGATGTCTCATCGTGACTACCTCCTCCAGGGCGAACCTGCTTCGTTGCATATAGACGCCCTCGCTATCCAATACGTTTCTGCGCCCGCACTGTGACAGTCCTCTTCCTCCGATGTTAGCCGATCATGGAAGGGTACACTGAAGCGGTTTCGGAGCCATTCCAAGCGAACAGGACTTGGCGCCACCAGCCAGATCGGAGGTTACGGAGATGCCCCGGAAGGGTTTCACGTTGATTGAGCTGCTCGTCGTGATCGCGATCATCGCGATTCTAGCGGCGATCCTCTTCCCCGTTTTTGCGCAGGCTCGCGCTAAAGCTCGTGCCATAAGCTGTCTCTCGAACACACGCCAGCTCGGCCTTGCGGTCGCCATGTATGTGATGGATAACGAAGAGATGTTTCCATTGAATGATTTTCCGGTGGCGGCCAATACCTGGACGGATCGGACCCAGCCGTATCTCAGGAATCGGGATATCCTGCGGTGTCCGGACGATCGCAGCACGAACTGGGGCGCGCCTCGCGTTTCGTCCTATGGAATCAACGCATGGTTTACGCCCATGGCCCCCGTCCGGTATACACACCTTGCGCAGATTCAGGCGCCCGCCAGCGTAATATATCTTACTGAGAATGCGGACAATCGGGGCCCGGACCATTTTCCGCCCTATTGCTGGAATCCGGCCGATCCCATCACGCCGCCGTTTTGCCCCATGCTCGGGCCGTTTTTCGACGCCCAGGGGGAACCGCTGATGCTGGCGTCTCAGCGTCATTCCATGGGGTTCCATTCCGCCTATGTGGACGGCCACGCGAAGTGGGCAAGGTTCAAGCAGCTCTGGTTCGAAGATCCGGCGGCGGGGGTGTACGACGGCCGTTTCGATCCGCGACAGCGATAGGGAGGTCCCGGCACGGTGGCGGCACATCGATCGATGGAATCGTTCTATCCCGGCACGGACCTCGAACCCGATTGGGAGTGGGCTCGGCGGTTTCACGGCCATCTTGGACCGTGGCTGGCGCTCGGTATGCGGATGGGCGAGGAGGCGCGCAAGGCGCTGCAGACGCGGCCCCATTTCGGTCTTCGCGTGCATGCGCAATGCCCGCTGCAGCCGCCGACCTCCTGTCTGATCGACGGCCTGCAGTGGATGACGGGAGCCACATTCGGAAAGCAGAACCTGACCGCAGCTCCGTCCGATCCTATCCAGGTTCGCTTTGAGGCAGTGGACGGCAGCGGAGCTGTGACGATTCGATTGCGTGAGGGCGTGGCCGAGCGGATGACCGCATGGTTCGATGAGATGGGCGATGAGGCCGCGTCGTACCATGTCTACGGCCAGCCTGCGGATGCGCTCTTTCTCGTAGAGCGGCGATCGGGCTGATGACTGAGGAGACCAACGAGGCCGCCTTCGCCCATAGCCAGCGGGTACGGGAGCCGATCTGGGCGGCCGCGTTCGTCGCCCTCGGGGTGATCCTGCCCATACTGTTCCATCTCCTGAGCATCGGCCGCGTGTTCCTGCCGATGCATCTGCCGGTTCTGCTGGCCGGCCTGGCGCTCAGCCCGCGTATCGCCTGGGCCGTGGGCTTCATAACACCGTGGCTATCTTCATGGCTCACCGGTATGCCGCCGATGCCGATGCCGGTCATGATGACCGCGGAACTAATCGTTCTTGCTGAGGTAGCGTCGCTGGCCACGGCTGCCCGGCTTCCAGCCTGGGCTGGCGGCGCGCTCGCGGTCGGTGCGCGATGCGTGGTCTCCTACGTGATCGTCACCTATCTGGCATCGTGGGTCGGGCTTCCGTCGGGCGCGTCGGGCATCGCATCAGTCCTATCTGGAACTCCGGGAATCATCCTGCAGATCGTGGCCGGTCCAGCGTTTGCGGCGGGCTTTCGACGACTCCGCCCCGTCGCGGGGCGCTAAGAGCCCGGGCTGCGGTCACGGCCGGTGCGCATCCCGCCTGGTGGGCCATACATCGATACGAGGAGCCAGGTACACGCGCTCGACGCGCGATTCAAGCTCACAGCCGCGTTGTCCCTTATGATCGTTGCGATCGGTGCGCCCACGAACGCGGCGTGGCTGCTGGCCATCAGCGCGGCGTTGCTCGGAGCGTCGACCGCACTCTCGCGCATCCCTGCGAGGAGCCTCCTGTTTCGAATGGCGCCGATCACAGGTCTGATCCTGATCGCAGGATTGGGGATTTTGTTCGAAGGCACGTGGGATCGATTCCTCTTTGTCTCGACTAAGGCTCTCCTCTGCGCATGGTGCGGCGTTCTCACTTCTGCGGCGACCCCATTCGGCGACGTAATCGGGGCCATGCGCTGCCTCGGCGTCCCGAATACGCTGATCACCATCACCGGCCTCGGCTACCGGCTTGCGTTCGTCGCCCTTGACGAGGCTCTGCGCATGATGTCCGCCTATCTCTGTCGCGTACCGAGTGCGCGGCCCTTAGTCCGGATCCGACACGTCTGCCGGCTGGGGGAGGCGCTGATCCGTCGCGTCATGAGGCGTACCGAGCGGATGGAATGGGCGCTGCACGCTCGCGCCTTTGACGGTTCGCTGAGAGGTCTTCCGCTCAGCCCGCTCCGCCTGAGGGAACGGTTGATTCTCGTCGCGACGGGCGGGATCACGATCGGACTCCTCGCGCTGGCGTACCGATGACCGTCCTCAGGATACGGGATCTCCAGTTCGGCTACAAGGCCGGGCAGGATGTATTGTGCGGGGTGCGCCTCGATCTTCTGGAAGGGGACTGTGTCGCCCTGCTGGGGCCCAACGGCGCCGGTAAATCGACGCTCCTACTCCTCTTGAACGGGCTTCTACGAGGTCGCGGCACGATCGATCTCGACGGAACACCCATCGCCGACTACAGGGTGGCGGAGCTCAGGCGTCGCGTAGGGATCGTCTTTCAGGACCCGGACGATCAGCTCTTCATGCCGCGCGTTCGTGAGGACGTGGCCCTCGGGCCGCTGAACCTGGGCTTCGCGCCGCACAGGGCGGTCGAGATGGCGGATGCAGCGTTGCGGACCGTGGGGATGGAGGGCCTGGCCGATCGGGAAACGCACGGGTTGAGCTACGGGGAACGGAAGCGCGTCGCCCTTGCGGCGATCCTGAGCATGCAGCCCCGATTGCTCGCACTGGACGAGCCGACAGCCGGGCTGGACCCGCGGGCCTGGAGGGCGTTCCTCGATACGCTCCGCTCTCTTCCATGCACACGGATCGTGGCCACTCATGATCTCGATTTCGCCCGACTGGCGTGCAATCGGGTCCTGGTTCTGGATGGCGGCCGTGTTGTCGCTGATGGGCCCACCGACGAAGTGCTCTCGGATTCCGAGCTGCTCCGAAAGCATGGGCTGAGCACGGATGCAATCGGCGAGGATATGCTGTAGAGATGAAGCTGCGTCGCCGATGAGCCGTCGACCCGGGGTCTGCGGGGCAGGGCTCGAGGCAGGTAATGCAGCCCATGTGAGCGAATAGGTATCTATCGCAGGTGATCGAGTGCGGTGTGCGATGGGGCGCGGCTCTGTGGCTGCCGCAGGGAAGCAGGAGGAACAGATGAGAGCTTGCCGAGCCGGATGGTACGGGATCTGCGCTCTGGGTGTGCTCCTCAGCGGCTCCGTAATGGCCGCAGGCGCAGCGCAGGAGACAGCCAGCCGCCGATCTCTTGTCTATCGGGACTTTATCAAGCAGTTGTTCGATCTGGATCGGCTGATACGGCCGACGTCGGGCGTGCAGGCAGGCCTGGCGTCGAGCTGGGACCGGAACGGACGCAACGTCTGGGGCGCCAACGGCGACGCAGGACATTACGAGCGGATCGAACCCAATGGTGAAGCCGTGATGATGGACGTCGACGGCCCGGGATGCATCTATCGCATATGGTCGGCCAACCCGCAGGGGACGATCCGTGTCTATCTCGACGGCGCAGACAAGCCGACCTATGAATGGGACTTCAACAAGCTCTTCCATGGCGAGATCGCGCCGTTCATCAAACCGTTCGTCTGGCAGCGCGAAGATCGCAAAGCCTCGGACTGCTATCTTCCGATCCCGTTCGCCAGGCATATCAAGATCACCGCGGACACCAACCGCCGTCAATACTACCAGTTCAACTACTTGACCTTCCCGAAGGATTGGTCGGTCGAGAGTTTCCGCACCAACCTCACCGGCGCTGAACAGGGCAGCCTTGCGGAGGCGGCCAACGTCTGGGGGCGGCCTGGCCAGGATCCGAAGCCGCCGATGCCGAACCAGCAGACCGAGCGGAAGCAGGTGGAAATCCCGCCGGGACAGACGGTCACGATCGCCGATATCGACGGGCCGGCGATCGTTCGAGCGATCAAGCTGTACCCTGCATCGCAACAGCGCTACGTCTGGCGCAAAGTCGTGCTGACCGGTACGTGGGACGGATCGGATTGGCCGCAGGTGCATACGCCGATCGGTCCGTTCTTCGGTTTCGATTGGAACACGGCGGAGTACGCGTCGGTGCCGTCGGGATGCAAGGACGGCACCGCCTATTCGTACTGGCCGATGCCATTCCGCAAACGGGGCAAGCTCGAGTTGACCAACCACCAGCTGACCTCCGTGCGCGTGGATGTTGAGGTATCGTGGGCGCCGGCGCCGGAGCTGCCTCCCGACATGCTCTATTTCTTCGCCCGCTGGAGATCAGAACCGAACTCGGTGACGTTCGACTATCCGTTTCTGGAAACCGCCGGTCGCGGCCACTTCGTCGGAGTCGCGATGCCGATCGATCATCCTCTCGCGGGATGGTGGGGTGAGGGGGATGAGAAGGTCTGGGTGGACGATGACGACTGGCCCCGGTTTGTCGGCACCGGTTCCGAGGACTACTTCGGAGACGCCTGGGGCATCCTGTACCTGAACGGCCCCAGCTGGGGCTGCAGCAGCTTCACCGGCATCCGCACCTGCAACTATCGATGGCACTTCATGGACCTGATTCCCTTCGAGAAACGGATGCGGATGACGATCGAGAACTACGGCCCAAACGGCGCCGGTCCCAGGGGACAGTACGAATACACCTCGACCGCGTTCTGGTACCAGGCCGAACTCGCGCCTCCATTCGAGCAGCTGCACGGTGTCGTGTTCACCGGCGGCGCCGATCCGAAAGGCAAGCCGGAGCCGCAGACCTACGCGAATCGGATCTTCCAGAAGATCGGTTCGGACGCGCTGCGCACCTATGGGCGAAGTGAGGCGAACGTGTTCGAGGCCGAGGATTTGCTGCGCCTTTCGGTGCGCAACGGCGTTGGACATATCGTCACGGATGCCGCGGAGCCCTATGAGCTCAGCCGTGAGCGAGGGGTCGATTTCGGCGAGGTCCAGCCCGGAGCGACCCTTGCCGACTTCACGGTTCCGAACCGTACCGCCGGCGTCTACACACCCGAGATCCTGATCGCTCCGCTTAAAGACAGCGCTCAGATCAATCTCGTGATCAACGGAACGCGACTTGAGGTGGATCGACTCGTCAATCCCGGGACGGTTCGACTGCATCCGGCGCCGATTGGATCCGGGCCGTTTTCCGCAACGTTCATGGCTGCGACCGGTGGACATGCGATCATCGACGGCATTCGGTTGACGCCTGCGCCGCGCGCCCGCGCTGCCATGGAAGCCGAGGAGGTAACCATCGTGGGATCCCGTGGGGGCTCCTCCGCTCCGACACCCGGACCTGCGGCGGTCCAGTTCAGCGCTGCCCGAGCTCTGGAGTGGAACGGCGTCAACGTCGGGGCGAGCGTCACCGTTCGCTTCCCGGATCCGCAGGTTCCGAGCTGCACCCTTGGCGTGGTGGCGGAGACCGGTCCCGACGCGCCGACCATCCAGGCCTATATCAAGGACCAACCGGCCGGCCCTCCCCTTGACCTGTACCAGCCGCAGAAGGGGGTGATGCCCGTTCCGGCGCCCCTGACTAGCGTGCAACAGGGCTCGACCGTGGTCGAAATCCGTGTGGTCGGGACGAACCCCGCCAGCTCCAGCCATCGTCTGGCGCTCGATTACTTCCGGTATGAGCCGCAGATCCTCAGCGCCGATAGCGCCGAAGGCGTTCTAGCCTTCGTCCTCGGAACCCACGCCTCCGCCTACGAGATCCAGTCGCTCGGCCCGGCGTATTCGGCAGGGCACCATCTCTGGATTCAACCGAGCTCGCCCAACGCCTACGTTGATCTGGTGGTCGAGGTTGGTCAGGCGGGCGAGTACGACTTCGGGGTGCGTTTGACTCGATCGTGGGACTACGCGATCGTCCAGGTGTCGTTGGATGGCCAGTCCATCGGAGCGCCGATCAATGCGTATGCTGCGGAGGTTACTCGCGGCGAGATAACGTCCCTCAGCAAGCATAAACTCGAGGCCGGCCGGCACATTCTCCGCCTGCAGGCCGTAGATAAAGACGAAGGCTCAGCCGGCTATTTGATGGGCCTTGATGACCTCGTAATCACGCGCGTCGGACCCTAGCGGCCAATGCGACACGCTTCCTATTCCCGGCTCGTCCGGTCCAATATCAATGACCATTGAAACTGGAGAGAAATGATGCTCAGTAACACCATGCTCAAAGCTCTGAACGATCAGATCCAGAAGGAGTTCGCCTCATCGTACCTGTACCTCGCCATGGCGGCCTACTGCGACAGCAAGGATCTGCCCGGCTTCGCATCCTGGCTGAAGGTTCAGGCCCAGGAAGAGTGGGGGCACGGGATGAAGATCTACGAGTTCGTCAACGATCGCGGCGGAACCGTGCGGCTGCAGGCGCTCCCCGAGCCGCCGGCCGAGTTCGGCGGTCCGGTGCAGGTCTTCGAAGAGGTCCTGAGCCACGAGAAATCGGTCACGAAGTCGATCAACGATCTCTACGCACTCGCTCTACAGGAGAACGACTACGCCACCCAGGTGATGCTCCACTGGTTCATCAACGAGCAGGTAGAGGAAGAGAAGAGCGCCAGCGACATCATCGCCATCCTCAAGATGGCCGGCGAGCACGTCGTTGTGCTCGATCGTCGCATCGGCAAACGCGCCGAAGACTGATCCTCTGGACGGGGCCTCCGACACTCCTCGGAGGCTCCGTCTTGCCTCACTGCTTTCGCTTGGCCGGGGCAGTCTGCCTCGACCCGCCGCCGGCCAGAGGAGATTCTGCCGATGTCAGGAGCTTCGCTCATCTTCTCGCCTTCCACGCCCGACGGGGCGCACATCAGGAGCATCGAAAGCTCGTAACAGGTCTCATTGATCGCCGACAACCCGAGCCACCTGCGGCACTTTATTGTCGAGTCGCAGGTGGCGCAGTACCAGGCGCTCGCCGCCGCCAACACTCAGCTTGCTCAGGTTAACGCGGGTCTTCTGGGCATCCAGTCGGGCTTGAGCGACCTCACCGGGGCAGTTCAGGAGGGGTTTGAGGCCGTGGGCGCCGCCCTGGACGGCATCAGCGGACAGATCGGACAGATCGGACGGGTTCCGGCACGCCAAGTGTGCCGGCGCGCCCTGTCTGCGGCGAGCCGATGGTCCGACGTACGGCACGGACCGGCGTCAGGGCCGGCGCGGCGTTCTGGGGATGCTCAAGCTACCCGGAGTGCAAGGGGACACGCACCATCACGGACTGATGGGCCGGGCCGCGCGATCATCCCTTCAGCGCTCCGGCCACCATGGTGTCGTGAATCCGATCCCGAAATGCCCAGTAGACTGCCAGAACCGGGCCCATCACGATGACGAGCCCGGCGAAGAGGGCGCCCCAGTCGCTCTGGTAGTGTTCCATCATCATCAAGTTGGCGATGCCGAGCGGCAGCGTACGGATCTCATCGCTGAGGGCGATCACCAGAGCCAGCGGGTATTCATTCCACAGGCCGATCGCGTTGAAGATCCCGACGACGACCAGACCCGGGCGGGCCAGCGGAAGCATCACACGCCAGAACGCCGCGCCGTGACCGCAGCCGTCGATCATGGCGGCCTCCAGCAGTTCCGCCGGCAGCGTATGGAAGAAGCCCGTCATGACGAAGATGGTGAAGGGGAGTGAGTAGGCGACGTAGACGAGCGTGAGCCCTTCGAGGGAGTTCAGCAGGCCGAGGTCCCGCAGCAGGAGGAACAGGGGCACGATGGCGAGGAAGATGGGGAACATCATGCCTCCGAGGAACGCGGTCAGGACCCACCGGGAGCCCCGAAACGGATAGCGGGCAAGGATATAGCCGGCCATGGATCCCACGGGCAGGAGGATCAGCATCGTGCCGGCCGTAACCTTCAGGCTATTGACGAAACACCGGGCGATACCCGCCTCCTGCCACGCCTTAGCGTAGTTCACCCAGCGGAGCTCGCCAGGGATCGACCACGGGGACGCGAAGATCTCCGGACTGCTCTTGAAGGACGTCATCAGGACCCACACCAGTGGGAGGGCGACGGACGCCGCGAAGGCGGAGAGACCGATCACGCTGAGGGCTCGCCGGATCATGCCCGGGCGTCCTGAGGGTTGCGGCGCAGCAGGAACAGGACGAGCCCGCTCAGCAGCATGACGATCGCGAAGTTCGCCACGGCCAGAGCGGTGCCATAGCCGAACTCGCTGTTCTTGAACGCCTGTTCATAGAGATAGGTCAGCATCGTCTCCGTGCGCCGATCTGGTCCGCCGACCGTCATCAGGAAGACCAGAGCGAACACGTTCAACGCGTTGATGACGACGTAGACGATCGCGACGCGCATGACGCCCCAGAGCATCGGAAGGGTGATCCATCGAAAGCGGCGCAGCCCCTCGACTCCGTCGAGAAGGGCGGCTTCCTGAACCTCGGCAGGGATGGTCCTGAGGCCTGCGGAGAAGAGCATGATGTAGAACCCGGCGGCGTGCCAGACGAAGGTAACGCCGACCGCTGGAAGGGCGGTCCGGGGTGTGCCGAGCCAATCGAGGGCGATGGCGTCGAGGCCGACGGCCTTGAGGGCGCCGTTCAGGATGCCGAACGACGGATTGTAGATGAACATCCACAGGATCGCGACGACAACCCCGGAGATGATCTGAGGAAAGAGGTAGACGCCTCGGAGCGCTCGGACCGCACGGCCCTCCCCGTGGACCGCATGCGCGATCACCAGTCCGAGGCCGAGGAGCGCGGCTCCGCCGACCAGCAGGAACACCAGATTGTGACTCAGCGCAATCCGGAAGACCGGGTCCGACGCAAGCCGCGCGAAGTTCTCGAACCCCACGTACGTGCGATGCTCCGAGACCCCCCGCCACCGATAGAGCGAGAAAACGAACGCCTGCACAACCGGCACGAGGACGAACAGGCCGTACAGGAGGACGGCAGGCGCCAGAAATCCGGTGATGAACAGCGCTCGGCTTCGCCCGGACACCCCGGAACGACGAGCCCGTGCCGTTACCGATGTCGGCATACGTGCGTACGGGCCAGACGGCTCCAGCCGGATATCACCGAACCACCCTGTGCTTCACCAGATTCGGATCCCGCCGCGCCTGTTCGGCGGCATCCTCAAGGCGCTGGACGAACTGCTCGGGTGTCGACTCTCCGGTCATCAGAGCCGACATCGCGTCCTGGCTCGCCTTGCCCAGAGCCGGGTACCATTGGGCGTACTCCGAGGAATAGGTCACCTTTGCCGCGCGAAAGACCGCCGCGGGCGCTTCGAGATACGGCGGCATCGTGGCCTGATCGCTCCCTTTGACGGACATCAGCGTCCCCTTTTGTTCCACAAACTGCCGCGCCTTCTCCGGGGTGGTCAGGTACTTATAGAAGTCTACGGCAAGCGCCCGGTTCTTGCCGTCCGTCGGGATCACCCAGGGCTCGATGCCGATGGCGACGGCAGTCGGATCGCCCTTGCCGTCGTCCAGCGCCGGCGGCAGAAAGAACGTCATCTCGAACCCGTCCTTGGGCAGCTGCTCCCGCATCTCCGAATGGAGCCAGGTTCCGCATGGGATCATCGCCGCCCGGCCGGTGACGAACTCCATCTGCGCTTCGGTATGGCTCATCCCGTTCGCGCCCTTCTGGAAGTAGCCCAGATCCATCAGCTGCTTGATCCGTCGAGCGGCCTCAAGCATCGACGGCGACTTCCACGCCCCGGGCTTGAGATTCTGGCAATCATCGAAGACCTGCATGCCGCCGTGGCTGATCGCCCAGGGGACGAGGAACCCGGCTATGGCGTAGTAGGGGTACTTACCCTGGTAGGTGATCGGCGCGATCCCGGCGGCCTTGATCTTCCCGCACAGGGCGAGCATCGCCGACCACGTCTTCGGCGGCGTCCATCCGTGCTTGGCGAACAGGGCTTTGTCGTACCACCAGCCGTTGATGCTGAAGAAGTAGGGGAGCATGTACTGCTTGCCTTCGTGCTGGCCGAGCGCCAGCAGCGAAGGCTCAAAGGTATCGCGCCACGCGCCGCGGCCCTCGTACGGCGCCCCGTCGAGATACGTGTCGAGGGGTATGACCTTCTTCTCGTACACCAGCGGCCAGTAATCCATGCCCCAGCCGGGCCAGGTTAGATCGGGCGGCGTTCCCGCGACGAACAGGGGGCGGAGCTGCTCCCAGACCCGAGGATTCCCCCAGACCTTGATCTTCTTGCCCGGGTGCGCCGCCTCGTATTCCTTGGCCGCCTCCTCGAAGAAGTCGGTGCCGTAGCCGCCCTTGAAGAGGGCAACGTTCAGCTCCCCTTCCTTCGATTCGGAACCGCGCCGCGGGCCGCACGCAACAAGCGTCGCAGCGCATAGAACAGTCAACAGAATCAGACCCGGAACACGCATCAAGGGCACCTCCAGACAAACGATGGCTAGACGTTCGTCGGACGATGCGCCGGTTCCTGCGCCGACCGCGAGGAGGGTATAGGACCTTGCCGACGATCGCCTACGGTGTCGTCGCTCTGTACCGCTGAACCATGGCCGCGAGGAGCCCGATCGCCCGTTCGGAGCGCTCGGCAGTCCAGCCCGCCTGCTCGGTCGCGGGCATGGCTGTAGAGAACGCCACATGGGTGTCGACCATTTCGTTCCAGCTGTAGAAGCCGAAGCCGCTGCCCCAGTCCGCCGCCTGACCCGCGAAGGTCCGGACCGCGGCGCTGAAGGCATCCGAAGAAGGCGACAGGTCCCAGTCTGCATAGGTCCGATAGGTCAGGATGAAGCGCTGGCCCGTCCGCTGTCGATGCCGTTCCATGGCGGCCAGCTCCTTCTCGGTCAACGGCCCCGTAGCCCGGATCAACACGATATCGGCCCAATCGCACGAGACCGGATCCGCCCCATACTGGAGTCGGTATGCCTTCGCGTGCGGGTGTTCCGCCTCATACTGATAGGGGTACTCGGCCATCAACAGGACGTCGGGGTGTGTCCGGCGGACCTCCTTGCCGATCGCACCCAGAACGTCGCGGATCGTCTCGGAGCGGAACAGCACATGATCCTCAACGGCCTGCGGGTGGGCGGCCTGACCCTCGCCGTGGCGCTTGTAGTCGAATACCGATGTGTCGCGCGGGTTGATCCCATCCCACCGGAGCAGGCTCGTGCCCCACGCCCGGTTGAGTGCGCCGATCGACCCGTACTTGCGGCGGCACCATCTCTGGAACCGTTCGCTGCTGCCGTCGTCGAAGCCCCCATCCCATCCCGACTCAACACTGAGGCTGATGACGGGCCGGTCTTTGCCGTTCCATCTCAGCCGAAGCAGGGCCTGGTCCGCGTACCGTTCCAGGTACATGCGAGCATATCGGACGCCGGCGATCCGAATCGATCGGTCCCAGATGATCGGCCCTGCCGGAGATCCATCCTGATGTTGCCCGAACGGGATGTCCACGCCGAACCACTCGCGCGCCAGCTGATGTCGATGGCCGGGTGCGATGTCGGACCATGTCTTGATGGTCAGCCACGGCACGATCGCCATATCCGACTCCCGCGCCAGGCGAACGGATCGGTCCAGCCATTTCCAGTTGCCGTCGATCGCCTGACTCCACTCGTGGTCGAGGAGCAGGGTGTTGAAGCCCGTGCGCCGAAGCCGCTTCAGGTCCGCCCGGATGGCATCGTCGCTGCTCTTCCACGGCTCCCACCAATGGGGAAAGTAGTAGATGCAGGTCAACGGCTCACCAGTGGGTAGGCGGAGAGCCCCCTGGCGTTCGTTTGCTCGCGACGCCTTTGCCAGAATCAGAGTACATCCCAACAAAAGCAGCGCGAGCGCCATTGGCCGTGCAGTCACAAGAGCATCATCTCCATCGCGTTCCGCCGATGGTACCCCGATCCGAGGGAATGCAGAGCCGACCGCCGCGATCTCCCGACCGATGCGGAGAGTTGACCAGCCACGGTCGGCGGATGAGACCGATCAGATCGATGGCGTGCTGCCCGGTCGGCCGTCCGCACCGCCTACGGGGGGCCGCGCCGCACCCTTCACCTCGATGCCTCCCAGCACAGAGCCGTCGTAGGGGTCAATGAAGACAGCTTCGAAGCCAAAGTAGACAACCCACGCGAGACGCACCGGCGTCGGGCGTACGCGGCTTCGCGGATATCCGCTGCCGAAGGACCGGTCCGGAAAACCCATCCAAGCTTCGCGCTTGTTGGCGCGTTCGCACGACGAAACTGAGGCCTCTGTTGCTTCAGGTACGCCGCCGTGGCCAGTCTCTCAGCGGTCGCACGGGCTAGGGTGGGAGCGGCTGCCGGCTCCGACGGCAAGACGACATTATCCCAGGATGCGGCAAAGTACGTCAGGACACCATCCTCAGGATCAACGGAGACGGTCATTCCATTTCCGCAATGCAAAAAGGGATTATCACGCGGATGGACTACGAACGTTGCGGTGGCGATCCCTGTGCGGTTGGTGTCGCCGTGCCCCGGTGCGTTATCGCCCGCCAGCTTCAGGTTGGATATCTTGGCCGAGCGCGGTAGGCCCAGAGCTGTCGCGGCTTTCGTGAGGAAAACCCTCGCTTCGCTGTCACTTCTGAACATGGAGCGACCCGTGCGTTCCAGACCCCGAATCTGAGCAGCCTCGCGTGCGTAGTTGTTGAACGTCACAACGCTGTCTCCGTCTGGGGTGAGCTCGAATCGATACGTACCAACCCAATTGATCTCGCATCCAAAACGTGACCGCCATCTCTCATTTTGTAGCCTGACGGTAGGATCGGTCCCCGGGATCGGTAGCCCGACAGTGACCAAGAACCGCTTAACCGCGGCCAGAGCGCGCTCTGGCCGCGCACCCGTGTCTTGGTCTTACGGCTTGCTTATGGTACGACGGGAAGTTCCGACCGATATCCCCGCCGCGACTACCACGATGATTGCGACCCAGAGTCGTGTATTCCTCATAGTTGGGGTCCCCCTCAATCATGCCAGAAACCGCTGGCGATGCTGTCGCCATAGGTGTACAGACCATAAAGCCACGTGTAATAGTCGCCCCAGACGCTCAGCGTTGCTCGTGGGTCCTGCCGAGGTTCCTGTATAGAATCATAGTACGCATCGCTTGCCTTGTCCCGAGCTTCGTGCGCTGTCGCTCCGCCGGCCAGAGCCTCCCAGAATGCAGAGCCCGTCGCAGACGTGGCATCGAGCGCAGTCAGTAATCGCCAGCCGACCTCGCACTGGTTTTCGCACCAGTTCTGGTTGTAGGCAGAGTAGTAGGGCACGAGGAGCGCCCAGGCGAACTCGTTGGTGAGGCCGGTCAGGCAGGCGTCTATGAAGGCAAGGTTCACGGGCGGGCGCCCGTTATTGAACGGCGGATAGCCAGTTCCGACTGCGCCGCTTCGCACGGTCTGCACATCGCCCGGTAAGACCCATTCCTCCGGCGGAGTGATCTCATCGCGATCTGACAGACGGGGGGTAGGGGCTGAACGCTGCCACACGCGTTCCGCTGAAGTAGGCCGGAAACCGATCTAGCGGGTCCTGGCCCGGGATCGTGCCTCACCATATCCTGCATTCCACGGCAGCGGCAACCGGCGCAACCAGTGCGACAACGAGGGGAAAAACCGGGACAATCATGGCAACCAGTCGGCGTCGGAGCAGGCTGCGGAGAGCGGTCGTACTGCACAGTCCAGTCGGTGCGCGGAGCCGATGGACCCCACCACGCGAGCAACCACGACACTCCGTCATCATGGGTCCATCCTCCTGATGTGGACCGGTTCGATCAAGACGTCAGTGTGGAAGGTATAGCTATTAGATTATACCCCGCCTTTGCGGGAATGACAAGCAAATCGCTCGGGGTCTGTCGGGGCGCCCGCGGAAGGGATTGCGCGGGGCGGCCCCAGGCGCGGCGGTGGATCCGTGGGCGCAGAGCCCTACGCAGGATGTTGCGGGTCGACGGGGAATAGTCGCATCGGCTGAAACGGAGACGAAGGAGGCCGAGATGAGAGGAGCGACCGATCGCCGAGTGTCGCTGACCACCAAGGCCATGGTATGGCCGCTTGCATTGGGCCTGCTGGTCGCCTGCGTACGGGCGAGCTGTTTGGAGCCGGTCTCCCTTAGATCGTCGGCTTTGATCGTGCGCGTCGATCCCGATGCGGGGACCATCGAGGTCACCGACAGGCGGTGCGGTCGCGTCTGGAAACAGCCCGAGCCGGCGGGCCGTGACGACCGGAAGCCGTTTCGGGACGTAGACAGGGACGACGGCGGCATCAGCATCGTCATGGCGTCATGGGGACGGGATTGTCGGGTGCGGCTGAGCATTGGTCCCGAGCCTGCGGACCTTCAGGTAGCTATGGATATGCAGGATCGGTCCGGTCCGTTCACCGGAGCGCTGGCGCCCGACGCCTTTCTACCAGCGACCCGAGACGCGTACATGGCGGTTGCCGACTACACCGACGGACACCTCTATCCGCTCACCCTCGATCCGTTCCCGCGCACCTGGCTCTCGGCGGATCGTCTCGACATGCCCTGGTTCGGCATCGGCGACACGCTGACAGGCGCTGGCTATCTGGCGATCATCGAAACAAGCGACGATGCCTACATCACCACACGACCGGCGTCCGGAGCCGGATTCCCTCTCTCACTGCCGAGGATCGGATGGCATCCCTCCAGGGGGACCTTCGCCTACCCCCGCCGCGTGCTCTATCGCTTTCTGGCAGGCGGAGGCTATGTGGCCATGGCCCGGTCCTATCGCGCCTATGCCGCGACACACGGTCTCATCAGACCCCTTCGGGAGAAGGCTCGAGCGAACCCCAGGGTGCGTCAACTGTACGGCGCCGTGGACGTCTGGGGCAATGCCACGATCGACCTCGCCCGTCAGACTCGGGCCGCAGGGATCGATCGGATGCTGCTCCATGGCGCCCCGGGCCCGGAGGAAATGCGCCGAATCAACGAGCTCGGCTATCTCACATCGGAGTATGACAACTACACCGATATCCTGCCGGTCGAAGCTGGCAAGCGACCCGATCAGAACCACGACACTCTGCCCGGCGCCGCGGTGCTGAACCCGGACGGAGAGCGGATGAAGGCGTGGCTGACCTATGATAAAAAGGTGCAGTACATGAAGCGCTGCCCGTCGCTCTGGGAGATCCGCGCCCGGGAGGTGATCGCCGAACGGCTCCGGACGCTCCCGTTCGGCGGGCGGTTCATCGATGTGACCACGGCTGAAGGGCTCTACGAGTGCTGGGATCCCGACCACCCGCTGACTCGCGCCGACAAGCGCCGATGCGGCGAACGGCTGCTGGCGGCCGTGGCAAGCCTCGGGCTTGTTGTAGGCGGCGAGCACGGGATCTGGTGGGGGGCGCCCTATCTATCGTACGTCGAAGGGATGATGAGCAGCTACCAGTTCGCGTGGCCAGCCGGACACCTGATCCGGCCGAGGAATCGATCCGATTCGTTCGACGGACCCTACGACGTCGATACGTGGGAGAACTACGAGAGGTGGGGTATTGGCCACAGGTACCGGGCGCCGCTCTGGCAGCTGACGTTCCATGACTGCGTGGTGTCGACCTGGTATTGGGGCGATTCCAACGATTTTCTGATCGAGGCCGCGCCTGAGATGACGGCGAAGAAGGAAGCCTTCAACGTTCTCTATGGAACGATGCCGATGCTCTGGGCCAATCGGGAGGGGGCATGGGCGGTGGATCGCGAGCTCTTCCTCCGCACTGCGACCGTGGCGTCGGCCGTCCATCGTGAAGTGGCTGAGGCCGCGATGGTGGATCATGCCTTTGTCGGCGGCGATCGTGACCTGCAGCGGACGAGGTTCGCAGACGGCACCACGTGCATCACGAACTTCGGGACAAAGGCGCGGCGCGTTACGCTCGGTGGGAAACTGTTTACCCTGCCGCAGAACGGCTATGCCGTGGCCGGACCCCGAATCTCCCTCGCGCGCGTCCTCCGCGACGGCGAGCCGGTGACCACCCTGCGAACGGAGCGGTTGTGGTTCCAGTCCGACGGTACACGGACGATCAGCCTGTGGCGCGAGGGGCCCGGCAACGTACGAGTGCGGCTCGCCGGCGCAGGTCGCATGGAACTCCCCGAGGCTGAGGTGGCGCGGCTGGCGGGCGCCGGTCGGCGCGTCGTCTACATCCTCGATTCCGCCGGGAATCCCCTTCGCTCCGTTCCGCCGGACACCTCGATCGGGCAGGGGAGGCTGCGGGCGGGTCTTTACGGCATCATGGCCGGCCCTGCCCTCGCACGGGCCGACGTCTCAGTCGTGGCAGGCCGATCCAGGCTGCTGAAGCCGTCGGTCCGTCAGGGGGAGCCGCTTACGGCGAGGGTGACGTTGCGTAATCTCGGCGATGCCGCGGCGCCGAGGGCCGATGTGCTGGCCTATGCCGAGACCGAAAAGGCCGATCGTCTTCTCGCCAGAACCAGGGTCGACCTCCCTCCGAACGACGTTCGAACCATCTCGCTGACCGTGCCGACCGATCGTCTCGATGGCGTTCGGCGGATACGGCTGGTGGTGCGCACCCGCCGCGCCGACCTGTGCCCGGGTGATAACCGGCTGGATCTCACTGCCGCGATTGCAGCCGATTCGCGTCGTTGGCGCCATGCTGCCGTCGTGGAGATCCGGGCAGGGGAGCAGGACCGGACCGGCCTTCCGATCATTCTGCCAGTGGCGGCGCCTTCGATGGATCCGGCCTCGGTGCGCGTGGTCGCGATGGATGGCCCGAAGAAGGGCCCGGTCCCTGCGCAGGTAGACGAGCTTGCAGAAGGCAGGTACCTGAGTTTCGCGCCAATCGGACCGTTCCCTCGAGGTTCCGTGCGGCGATTTCGAATCGTCTGGAACGACAGAGGCGGGGCCGATCGACTGATGGCCCCGAGCGGTGGATGGTACGATTCGCAGACCGGTGCGGTCCGGGCGGAAACCTATGAGGCGCGGCTGGCGGATGGCGTGGTTCGGGACATCGCCGTTCGACAGGCGGGTCGCGCGGCGATTCCGGTGATACTGCGATTGATGGTATCGTCCGAGGAAACCGGTTGGACCGATGAGCCGGGTACCGTGCGATCAACACGGATTCTGGCAGATGGCCCGGTGCGCACCGTTGTCGAAGTGCGCAAGGAGCTCCGTTCCGGGGTTCGCTTCACGAAGCGTTTCACCTTCGCAGCGACTCATATCGAGGTGCAAACAGAATGGCAACCCGCCGTAGGGGTGCCCTCCCGTGCCTTCTATGCGACCGGGGGAGCATACGAGGACTCGCGGGATCGGCGGGCGACCATCGACGGACGGGGGGATGCCGAGGGGGTGACCGACGGTTCAGGTCCGCCACGTTGGTACACGGTTCGTTCGCAGTCGTGGGCGCATACGTGCATTGCCATGACGACGTTCTACGGCTTAGCCTATTGGGACGCCGCCGACATGGGCGGCATCGGCTTCGTCGCGCCGCAGGAACAACCGTGCACGATCGCCTATCGGTTCCATGGGGCTGGAGCGTCCCCTTCGGTGGGGCAGGAGGACTACCAGAGCCTCATCTCGCCCCCGGAGGTGATCTGGGTTGACGGCTCCCTTGCCGCCGCTCTACGTTCCGCATCGCCGACGGTACGATAGCCCCAAGCTCCCGCGTACATACTGGGGCTGTCGGAGGATCCGCTCGCCCCGGCAGTCTGGCCGAAGGCCTCGTAGTTGATGCTCCCCGTTACGGTCTGGTTGCTCGAAGGGACGGTCCGCTCCGATCCGTGACCGTCGTAGAGCGGGTATTCGGAGTTGCGGCGGAGCAGGGCGTTGCCGTAGGTGTAGACGCCGGTGAAGCTGCTGCCCTGCTTCTCCAGAAGGATCGCGTCGCCAGCGTAGCAGAAGACCGTCGTCGTTCCGCCGGCCTTGCGGCTGCAGCGCCTGCCGAGGGCGTCGTCGACGAAGTCGGTAGTGTTCTGGCCCTGCGTGATCTGGGTGAGTTGGCCCTCATAGTCGTACTCGAGCGTGTAGGCCGTTCCCGACAGCGTCCGGCCCGTCTGCTCGCCGTTGGCGTTGTAGGAGTAGCTGTTCGTGAACCCGCCGCTCGTCGCCGTCAGTTCATCGTCGTCGTTGAGGGTGAAGCTGGTCGTTACGCCTCCGATGGTCTGGCTCGTCCGATTTCCTTCTCCGTCCACGGTGCAGCTCGCCGTAAAGGCGTTCGTCCCCGTCCGCGTTTCGCCCGTCAGTCTTCCGATCCCGTTGTACGAAGCGGGACGGTCGAGTCGTCGGCTTCCTCCTTTGGCCTTACTATGGTTGAATGGGGGCGCCAGACGCCATCCGACTGCCGGAGCTCGAGCTGCCAGATATGACCTTTACCGGCGACGAGGCTCATCGTTCCGTCTTCGGCGATAAGTGGTTTCAGTGGCTTCTCGACGATACGAAAGGCTGTCAAGCGAGTCTGTGCGTCTTCGTCGTTCTTCGGGGCGATGATCTCGGCGAACCTGCCGGTCAGTGGAATGCCGTTCATTGATTATGCATGGGATATCAGGTCCGGCGCTTGTCCGAGCGCCGCGTATAGCCCCGGCTTCCTAAGGAAAGCTAGTGAAGGATGGTCCGCGCCGATGGTTAGCGCTTGTTGATCGGTCATCGAAGCCGCGAGCGCCGCGACCTCTTGGAATGTCATCCCGTCCTTTCGCCTGAGGCTTTTCCGTATGGCCTTCTCCGTACGCCATGTCACCTGATCAGCGTCGTGCGTTATCCATCCAGAGGATGATATGAGGAGCGTATCCGATTGCCACTTTGTATGCATCAGCGCCCTCTGACGTCCCAGTGCATCGATCCAGTCGGACAGGACCTGGCCGTAGGGAGCGGGCGGCTGCATCGCGTCGTAGGGATGTGAGAGACGGCAGAAGACGGAGATACGAGCCGCGCGCGCGAGCTGCGTTAGCCGCCATGCAAGGTTCTCGGTTTGCGGCTGATCAGACGGCTCGAACGATGGACGAGGCAGGACCGCGTCCTCACGGGGATCGCGAGCCCGATCGGCTGGCAGAATCCAGGCTGGAAGATATCCGATGGACAGACGGCGCAATAACGGGAGCCCTCCTGCATAGCCATAGCCACCTGCATGGGGGAGGCCAATGACGAGAACCGGCGCAGCGCTCGGCCCAACATGATCCACCTGTACGCGGATGGTCTTCGGCTCTGGGGCCTCTGCACGCCCGCCCTCAGGGGTGAGGATGGTATGCTGTCCTTCCGACCACACTGTCGTCACAAAGCGTTGACCGCTCGCTGGCAGGTCCGCGACTGTCAAAGTCAGCGTCTGGGCGCCTCGAAGAACCGCATTGAGCATGTCCGAGGAGAGGGCTATCCCCCAGCATTCGCCAGGCCTCCGCTACGCGCGGAAATCGCACCATGTTGTTGGCCATGGCGTCGTCCCGGGCAAGCTCCTTTAGATCGTCGTTGGTCAGGCGGGATAAGCGAAGCAGCTTCGCACATTCCGCCTCGAAGTCCGCCTGAATGCGCCCGTCAACCTCCGCAGCGAGTCGTTGCGCTTTCAGGGAACGGCGCAGCACATAACGGTCGGCCGGCGCGTCGCCGTACCTGTCCCAGATGTACGGCGCATCCTTGTAGCTCAGAAGCGAGCGAAGCGCATTCATGGCGTCGGCGAGCGTTATATCCCGCAGAATCGCGATGACCCGAGGATCGGCCGCACCGTCGCGCTCGTTCGCGGCCACAGCAACCTCTGTGATGTCAGCCATGCGCTCGCACAGCGCGCCGACATACCATCGGCCGGCGCGAACGGATAGCCGCTGTTCAAGGCGTGGATCGTCGGCGCGCATCTGAGCCGTGATCGGACCGATTTCCAATGCCAGAGCGGCGCCATGCCCAAGCCAGACGAACGCCAACTCCAATATCGTGTATGCAAAGACCCGACGCCACGCGTTCGTTCGATGACTCCCCGGATTATCGGCTACGACCCGGCGCCGCCGCCCGATCCTGTCTTCCTGCAAAGTCCGACAGGGACCGGGCGGCTCTGGCTGTGGTGAGATGTCCCATCCGTGTGCTGCTCGATGCAAGCACATGGCGGGGGAATGGTGGAGGGCGAAGCGGTATGTGCGCGACCTGCGCACAGGGCGCCCCGGAATGTCGGCCGTGTGTGCGGCTCCCGAATGGCAAACACGCAGATGTCAGAGCGTACGAAGGTGCCGATCATCGAACGTTCCAGCATTGCGACGGCTAACTCCGAATCCCGTACTTGTAGATTGTATAAGCGTATCGGCGATTTGTCCAGCGGCAGTGTTCGGGGAGCCTATGAATGGTGGGAGCAGCGCCGCACGATGGTCGTGGCCCTCGCGTGAATGTCCCCGGTGGGGGCATCCTGGGCGTGATCCATCAAGGCGCACGCGGGCCTACAGGCTTGTGGAGGCGGCTTCAGACGCGTCCGGGCTGCGCTCTCCGTCTCATTCGCGATACCAGAGCCATCCGACCAGTGTGTTGCGATCGTCGAAGGGCAAGCGGACCAATCGCGCCGTTTCCGGGGTAGGGGTATAGACGCGTCCCCTAATCATCGTGTAGACGCCGGCGGTCTCTTCGGAGTTGCCGCTCTGGCGTTCCTTTCGTTGCAGCGCGACCATGGTCCCATCCGGGGCAAAACGGCACTTCTCATAGACGCCGGTAGGATACAGCGCCGCGGTCTCTTTTGGAGGGCCCTCGCAGCCGTAGAGAACCTGGTTCATATAGACGGCTTTGACGCTACTCCCGACGTCGCCCCAGCGGACCAGTTCGTTGCCGGCGGGCGACCACTCGAAACCCGTACCCGCACCGGACCCTGCGATGCGATAGTGAAGCTTACTCGCGGTCGACGGGTTCGGCGCAAGATAGAGACCGTCAGGCGATCGAAAGGCGAGGAAGGGGCCTTGAGGGGCGAACTTAACGTCGCTCACGCCCTTCAGGCGATCCAGTTCTCGGAACGGAGCAAGGCCGTAGATATAGGCGGTCTGGCTCTTTTCATCGAAGAGAGACGCATACGAACCATCGCTGGAGACATCGATGCGAGATCGCTTCTCCCATTCCTCCGGCGGGAGCTGCACCACGGCTGGCCCGAGATCGGAAAGGCGTGAGACATTATCCGGGCTAATATCCGTACGGATGCCGCGTACGCGGATGCCGTCGAGACGGCCTGTCTGAGTCGCAGCGTCGTAGACATAGCGATCGAACTGGATATCGACGACGATCGCCCGATTCAGGTCGATCTTTACCTTGCCCGTCTGCTTCCCGATCTGTTTCAGCAGTTTGGATTCAACCTCGCGTCGCGCCTCAGGATTCAGGTACAGAGTCGTCTCGCCGACCGCGACCATTCCGGTGTCCGCTCTGCAGGATAGTCCGATGGAACCCAGCGTCCGCTCCTTATCCGCTGTAACAACATCTGCTGCGGTTACGGCACAGGTCGCCACGCGTGTCTGCGGCGTCGGAGCGATCCCACCTGCCGGCGCCGATGGTTCCGACATGGTTAACTCCAAAGCGTCGACTCTAATATCCCCGCCCAGGACGCTGGCCATAAAGACGCCACCCCTCGTAAGGCCGATCAGAACCGGTTCGGCGCCGACATCGGGAGATCGTGCCCAGGTGAAGTCCAGAACCTCACTGGCCGTCGTGATCCGCTTGCCCCCGCCGACACCGGTACGGTCTCTGCGAACCACGCGAAGGAAACGACCTCCGTCGAGATATGCCAGGTAGTGACCGTCGGGAGACCAGCGAAACGAGCTTTGTTCTGCGCTGTCAGGCGGCGTGACACTGCCCTCCAGACTCTCGGCCCTTCGATCTCCGGAGTTCCACAGCCACACGGCTATTTCATCATTCGCTGTTGGGGCGATAAACGCGAGTGATTGTCGTTCCGGCGTTGGCGTCCATCGCAGATCGCGAACGACTGGCCGGGCGATGGCCGCTTCGGGCACCCGCTTGCTCCATATCACTGCCGGCGTCTCAGATCCGCCCATTCGCCCAACATAGACTTGCAGGACGCCGCTATCGGGCGCCCAAGCAACAAAGGCGTATTGGTTGGAGTCGGCCGCGATCTCAGCGAACTGAACACGGCCGTGTTCGCGGCTTGTCAGCCATTCGCGATGTGTACCGTCGTACTCAGAATAGCCGAGGAGACCCTGACCCTGTTCAACAAAGCACACCTTTGGTCGGGAGAGCTGAGCCAGTTTGTTCGAGGCGTACAGAGCCAACCTGCCATCCGGATGTCGAGCGCTGTATTGGCGCAGACAGTCTCTTAGAGGGCCTCTGCTCTCGCGACCCGCAGCGTCATAACACGCAAGGATCCCATCGACGCACTCAAGGTCTTCTTTTACACCAGTTGGTGGAGACGGATAGTCTCGGCGCGCTACTTTCAAGGCATTACGAGCCTGGTCATACGCGTTCTTGCTGAGGTAGTCGATGAGCCTCGATACAGCGCGATCGAGATCACTGGTATCGAGATCGCCAAGCAGTTCGGCGGATTGTTTGGCCCAGCGATTCTCGCCAGTCGAAGCGCTCTTTCGCAGGTAGGTGCGCGCGCCGTGCGTATTACCAGATTGCAGACAAGCCCAGCCATGATAGAACCAGATTTCACTTGCCACAGGTTGCCCTTCGCTCGTGGTCTTGCTCAGAACGGGACTCTCCACAATGCGCTGGGTGGCGAGAAGGATGGCGGCATAATCACCTTGACTGTACGCCTTTCTTGCTGTCTCCAGTCGTTTCAAGACCTCGGCCGAGGTGATCCTGGATGCCTGTCCGGCCCTGACAGGCGAGCTCGCTTCCGCCGCGGGTAGGAACGCAAGCGGCGATAGGGCAATGATGAAGGCCATCCGCCGTCGAACTTCGGTGTATCTCATCAACATCCCATTACCTCCGTCCTTACAGATCATGTAGTTGTGCGGCGGCGCATCTAACAATGCGCTGCCCGCACGCCGTCATTTGCCTATGGATCTCGGCGTATGAGTCGTGAACGGACTGCTCTCCAGACGACGGGCAAGGATGCGTCGCCTCTTACAGCAACTACGGCGCGTACCGGCTCGATTCCTTCCTGGCGTCGTCGTACCTCCCGATACTTCAGGATGGTGAGCAACGCGGAACCGCAGTCTGCGTCTGGGCGTAGGGTAGAATATCTACGACCGAAACGGTCGGGATTTACTCATGCGATGATTGGGATTACCAAGAGAACCGATTATGCGCTGCTCGCCCTGACGTACGTCGCGCTGGCGGGCGGGCAGCGTTCGATACGTGCACGGGAAATCGCCGAGCACTATGAGATTCCGGCGGATCTCCTCGCGAAGATCCTCCAGAAGCTCGCCCGATCCGGTCTTCTGAACTCGACTGCGGGTCGCAGCGGCGGCTACTCGCTGGCGAGGCCAGCGGACGATATCTCGATCGGGGCAGTGCTTGAGGCGGTCGAAGGCACTCCTGCGCTGGCCCATTGCCTTCGCGAGGCCGAGATCGGCTGTGTTCAGCATACGCACTGCACGATCCGGCGCCCCCTGGCCCGCATCAGCCGTCAGGTGTTTCGGATGCTGGATGCCATACCTATCAGCGAACTGACCCAGGATAATGATGAGATCTCGACGGAACGGGGATCTCGAGGTAGAGGATGAATACGACAACAGACTCGATCGAGGCTCTGGCCACTCAGGAATATAAGCATGGCTGGAGTACGGATATAGAATCGGATACGCTGCCGAAAGGGCTCAGCGAGGAGATCGTCGCCGAGATCTCCCGTCGCAAAGAGGAACCGGAGTGGCTCCTGGGGTGGCGCTTGAAGGCTTATCGGCGATGGTTGACCATGGAGCAGCCGACGTGGCAGAACGTCCACTTCGACCCCATCGACTATCAGGATATTATCTACTACTCGGCTCCGAAGTCGCAGAAGGAAGGACCGAAGAGCCTGGACGAGGTCGATCCCGAACTCCTCCGCACATTCGACAAACTCGGAATACCGCTGGAGGAACAGAAGATGCTGGCGGGCGTTGCCGTGGATGCCGTGTTCGATAGCGTCTCTGTGGCCACGACGTTCCGGGCGAAGCTGGCCGAACTGGGCATCATCTTCTGCTCGTTCTCGGAAGCCGTCCGTGAGCATCCGGACCTCGTGCGGCGCTATCTCGGCAGCGTCGTGCCCTATAGCGATAACTACTTCGCCGCCCTCAACTCAGCGGTCTTCAGCGACGGCTCGTTTTGCTATATCCCCGAAGGCGTCCGCTGTCCGATGGAGCTCTCCACCTACTTTCGAATCAACGCACGAAATACCGGCCAGTTCGAGCGGACGCTGATCATCGCGGATCCTGGCAGCCATGTGAGCTATCTGGAGGGCTGTACGGCTCCAATGCGGGACGAGAACCAGCTGCATGCTGCGGTCGTCGAGCTCGTCGCCCATGAGAGCGCGACCATCAAGTACTCGACCGTGCAGAACTGGTATCCGGGGGACAAAGAGGGGCGAGGGGGCATCTACAACTTCGTTACGAAACGGGGCAAATGCCTCGGAGCCCGTTCGAAAATCACCTGGACGCAGGTGGAGACAGGCTCGGCGATCACCTGGAAATACCCGTCCTGTCTGCTCATCGGGGATGAATCGGTAGGTGAGTTCTATTCGGTCGCCGTGACGAACAACAGGCAGCAGGCGGATACGGGCACGAAAATGGTGCATATCGGCCGCAATACCCGCAGCACGATCGTATCCAAAGGGATATCGGCCGGTCGCGGGCAGAACACGTACCGGGGTCTGGTTAAGGTGAACTCCGGCGCGACGGGAGCGCGCAACTATTCCCAGTGCGATTCGCTGCTGATCGGCGATCGGTGCGGCGCCCACACCATGCCTTATATCGACGTCCGCAACCGAACGGCCCAGGTAGAGCACGAAGCCAGTACGTCCAAGATTGGTGAGGATCAGATCTTCTACTGTCGGCAGCGGGGCATCCCGACGGAGGATGCCGTGAATATGATCGTGAGCGGTTTCTGCAAGGAGGTCTTCCGGGTCCTGCCGATGGAGTTTGCGGTCGAGGCGCAGAAGCTGCTGAGCATCAGCCTCGAAGGCAGCGTAGGCTAGACGAAATCGATTATAAGGATGAATACAACAATGCTTGATATACGAGAACTGCACGCTGGTGTCGGCGGCAATGAGATCCTGCGGGGGATCAGTCTGTCGGTTCGGGCGGGTGAGGTCCATGCGATCATGGGGCCCAACGGTTCTGGGAAGAGTACGCTGGCCCGGGTGATCGCCGGGCACCATGATTACGAGGTGACGTCCGGAGAGGTTCTCTTCGAGGGGCAGGATCTGCTGGAACTGGAGCCGGAGGAGCGGGCCTGGGCAGGCATCTTCATGGCCTTTCAGTATCCGATCGAGATTCCCGGTGTGAACAACACCTACTTCCTCAAAGCGGCGCTCAACGCGCAGCGAAAGGCCAGGGGCGAAAACGAGCTCGACGCGATGGAGTTCATGTCGCTGATCCGAAGCCGGATCAAGGAACTGGACATGGACCCCGCGCTTCTCAATCGCCCGGTGAATGAAGGATTTTCAGGCGGCGAAAAGAAGCGTAATGAGATCCTCCAGATGGCCGTTCTCAGCCCGAAACTCGCGATCCTGGATGAGACCGATTCGGGACTCGATATCGACGCCCTCCGCGTCGTCGCGAGCGGCGTCAACGCGCTTCGGTCGCCCGAGCGAGCCACGATCGTTGTGACCCATTATCAGAGGCTTCTCGACTATATCGTCCCTGACTTCGTCCATGTGCTTGCGGACGGCCGCATCCTCCGCTCCGGCGATAAGACCCTGGCGTTGGAGCTCGAGGACAAAGGCTACGGTTGGATCGACGAGGAGGCCCCGACGCCTGCGGGGGTGCGGCGATGAGTGCTATGCCCCGAGGTCAGGCGGTGCGGACGCGTCCGGGCCGCGTCACCCACTACCGCAGGCTCTACGACGACGGAGCTAGCGGACGTGCCCATGAGCCGGCATGGCTCCATGCGCTCCGCGAGGAGGGGATGGACGCGTTTGAAGAGCAGGGTTTTCCCCTGCCGCGGGACGAGGAATGGCGGTTTACCCCGATCGGACCGATCGCCGAAGGGCTGTTCACGACGCCCTCGGAGGCGAGCGTCGATGTATGGGAACCGTTGGCGCGCCAGCAGGCTCTCCCGGGAGCCACTCAGGTGGTGGTGGCAAACGGCGTCATCCGGACCACGGGCAAGTCGACCGCCGGCCTTACCGTTGCCCGCCTCAGGGAGCTGCCGGCCGATCTGGCGCCGATGGTATCCGAAGCCCTCGGCAAGCTCACGGCGCGCGGGAGCGCACTGGCATCCCTGAACACCGCACTCATGGCGGACGCGCTCGTGATCGTCGTGGATCGGGGCGTTCACATCGACGCTCCGGTGCAGGTTCTCTATATCGGCGCCGCCGATCGGACGCCCGCGGTGCATAGCACACGAGCTCTGGTATTGGCCCAGCCGATGAGCAGCGTCACGGTGATCGAGACGTACATCGGTCAGGAGGGCGCAGCCTACTGGACCAATGGCGTCACAGAGGTCGGGGTCGGCGATGGAGCGGCCGTGGAGCACTACCGGCTGCAGCAGGAGCCCCGGACGGCGTACCATCTCGGGCAGACGGCGGTCCGTATGGGCAGGGATAGCCGCTACACCTCCCACGTCGTACAGACCGGCGCGAGCCTGGGTCGGCACGACCTAAGCGCGGCGCTGCTTGGGCCGGGCGCGGAATGCACGCTTAACGGCCTCTGCGTCGCAAACGACCGGCAGCTGATCGACAACCACACAACCATCGATCACGCAGTGCCTCATTGCGAGAGCCACGAGACGTACAAGAGCATACTGGCAGATCGGGCCAGGGGCGTGTTCAACGGCAAAGTATTCGTCCGCGAGGATGCCCAGAAGACGAACGCGAAGCAGAGCAACCAGACGCTGCTACTCTCGGAGGCTGCGCAGATCGATACCAAACCGCAGTTGGAGATCTTCGCGGATGACGTTCGGTGCACGCATGGCGCCACCGTAGGCCAGCTCGACGCGGAATCGCTCTTCTATCTCCGCTCCCGGGGCATCAAGCAGGAGGACGCTCGGGCCGTGCTGGTGCATGCCTTCGCCACGGATATCCTCGATCGGATGGGGATCGCCGAGATCCGGAGCCGCATCGATGCCGATCTGCTGGTCAGCTTGCCGACGCCGTCCGCGCCGTTCACCGGCTAGGATGCGGGTCAGGAGGACCTGTACATGAGCCTTCAAGTACTCGATCGCCAGATGCATGGCTCCTTCGATGTGGAGCGGATTCGGGAGGATTTCCCTGCGCTGGCCCAGACCGTGCGCGGGCGCCCGCTGGTCTATCTCGATAACGCTGCCACTACCCAGAAACCATTGCATGTGCTCGACGCGATGCGGCGGTTCTACACCGAGGACAACGCCAACATCCATCGAGGGGTCCACTCGCTGAGCCAGCGAGCGACGGATGCGTACGAATGCGCCCGCTGCGTTGTGCGGCGCTTTATGAACGCTCCCGACAACCGGGAGATCATCTACGTTCGGGGGACGACCGAAGCGATCAACCTTGTGGCGAGTTCGTATGGTTCGATCGCACTGGGCCCGGGGCGGGAAGTGCTGGTGACCGAACTGGAGCATCATGCCAACATCGTCCCGTGGCAGATGGCGTGTGAGCGGTTCGGCGCCACGCTGCGCGTCGTGCCGATCACGGATGAAGGAGAACTCCGACTCGACACGCTTGCGGGCATGCTGTCGAGCAAGACCGCGATCGTCGCCGTTGGGCATGCATCGAATGCCCTGGGGACGGTGAACCCCATCCGTGAGATATGCCGCATGGCCCATGAGGCAGGGGCGACGGTTCTGGTGGACGGCGCTCAGGCGGCGGGGCATCTCCCGGTCGATGTCCAGTCGCTCGGGTGCGACTTCTACGCCTTTTCCGGCCACAAAGCGCTCGGTCCGACTGGTATTGGCGTTCTCTGGGGCCGCATGAGCCTGCTCGAGCAGATGCCACCGTACCAGGGGGGCGGGGATATGATCCGCACGGTCTCCTTCGAAAAGACGACGTACAGCGATGTTCCTGGCAAGTTCGAGGCGGGGACGCCCCACATCGCCGGGGTGATCGGGCTGGGCGCGGCGCTCGAGTATCTGATGGCTTGCGACCGGGTGGCGATGGAGGCCCACGAGCGGGATCTGCTCCAGTACGCTACGGAACGGCTCTCCGCCATCAACGGGTTAACGGTGGTCGGGACGGCTCCGAACAAGATCGGCATCGTCTCGTTTGTCATGGATGCGGCTCATCCGCATGACATCGGGACGATTGCGGATCTGCAGGGCGTTGCGATCCGAACAGGCCATCACTGCGCGATGCCACTCATGAAACGGCTCTGTTTGCCTGCGACTGCGCGGGCGTCCTTTGCGCTCTATAATACTCGGGCTGAGGTCGATGCTCTCGCCGACGCCCTTGAGAGAGTACATGGGCTGTTCTCAGGCGGATAGGCGTCAGACGGTCCGAGGAGGCATGGTTGTCTGAGTTCAGCGAGTTATATCAGGAGGTGATCCTCGACCACAATCGGCGGCCGAGGAACTTCCGGGTCATCGAGCATCCCGACGGAAGCGCGGTTGGACACAACCCGCTATGCGGTGATGAGATCACGGTCTATGTGGATATGGACGGCGATGCCGTTCGAGACGTCACGTTTCAGGGCGCCGGGTGTGCGATCTCCAAGGCGTCGGCCTCGATGATGACCGAGGCGATCCGCGGTAAGTCGCGCGACGAGGTCATCCGTCTGTTCGATGAGTTCCATCGAATGGTCACCGACGACCCGAGCGCTCTGCCGGATGTGGAGCGAATGGGCAAACTCGCGGCGTTCTCGGGCGTCTGTGAGTTCCCTGCGCGGGTCAAATGCGCTAGTCTGGCATGGCACACGCTCCTCGCTGCCATCAAGGACGGCAAGGGCATTGTTACAACGGAGTAAACATGGAAAGCGGCGATAAACTGAACAAGGTCGAGAGGCTGGCGATCGAGTCCGATACGATCGAAGCCCTCAAGAGGATCTATGATCCGGAAATCCCGGTAAACATCTATGATCTGGGGCTGATCTATAGCGTTGATGTTCGCGAGGACGCGATCGTCCATGTCGAGATGACGCTGACGGCGCCTGGATGTCCCGTGGCGGTGTCGATGCCGATCGAAGTCGAGGAGAGCATCAAACAGGTGCGCGGCGTCTTTGACGCGATCGTGGATGTAGTCTGGGATCCGCCGTGGACACCCGATCGCATGAGCGAGGCTGCGAAGCTCGAGCTTGGCTGGTTGTAGGACCGGAGGAACCGCGACGGCGGACGCCAGCCGAGGCGTCCGCCGTCGTTTATGCTAGAAGTCGAACTGATCGACGTTGTTCTTCGTGATGGTGGCTCCGGGTATGAGCAGCACTCCGTTCTTATAGGTGATCTTGCCCACACCCTCGACCTCGGCGCCGTCCGTCGGCTGCTTGCCATCGAGATAATCGTTGACGGCTCTGGCGGTGAACGCCGTCAGTTTGGCGGGATCCCAGAGCATCAGGCCGGATACCGCACCGGACTTCAGGTACGAGCGCGTTTCGCTCGGAAGCGCCAGACCCCAGACACCGATCTTGCCGATCTTCTTCAGACTCGTGATGGCTTCCCCTACCGCCGGTGCGCTCGGTGAGTTGGCGCACGCGAAGCCCACGATGTCCGGATCCTTCTGAAGCGCCGCGACCGCCATGGAGCGGGCTTTCTGGTTATCATCGTCGTTGTAGATATAGGGCTTGACCAGCGTGATGCCCCGATATTTGGCGAAGGCTTTCTCCATCCCCGTCACATGCAGGTTCAGGTTGGCAGCTCCGCGTCCGCCGCTGACGATCTGCACCTTGCCCTTGCCGTTGATCTGTTTGGCCAGAGCGTCGGCGATGTCGACACCGATCTGGACATCGTCCGCCGCTGCGACGTAGAAGATCCGCTGGGACTTGGGAGCATCGGAGTCCCAGGTGAATACCTTGATCCCGGCGTCCATCGCCTTCGCGATCACGGGCACGATCGCGTCTGCATCGTTGGGTGAGACGATAATGGCATCGGCCTTCTCTGCGATCAACTGTTCGATGATCGCGATCTGCTTGCCGACCTCGGCCTTGTCGGGAGCCAGGTAGTCGACCCGGATTCCCAGATCCTTTGCTGCCTGTTCGGCCCCTTGCTTACAGACCTCGCTGTACAGGAGCCCATCGACCTTGAACACGAAGGCGATCCTGCGTGTCTTGTCGCCCGGCTGCTCCTGCGCGCACGAGGCGATCAGCAGTGTCATGGTCATGACCGCTATGCTGAGTGCGATCAGGCGGAAGTAATGAATCATGAGAGCGTACTCCTTTCACGTGAGCGCCAGCGGTCGACCTCGACCGACACGAGGAGCGCCAGGCCCAGTACCAGTAAAACCCAGATATCACCCCGGCCATACGCCCGAACGCCGTTGGTGATCAGACCTATGGTCAGAACTCCGAGACCGGTGCCCAATATTGTAGCGTTACCGCCGGATACCGGCGTCCCTCCGAGCACAACTGCGGTGATGGCCGTCATTTCCGTAAACCGGCCAGCGTCGGGTATGGCCGTGGCGCCCCGGGCGACGGTAAGGATCGCCGCAAGGCCAGCCAGCAGCCCGCTCATCACGAACACGCCACACTCGACCTGCTGGACACGGTGCCCGCTCAGAAAGGATGCCTCACGGCTGCCGCCGAGGGCCAGGATCTGCCTCCCGTAGGCCGTTCGCTTCAATATGATGGCACACGCGACGAGAGCCGCAATGGCCGGTAGGGCCGGAAGCGGTATCCCGCCGATGCTCCCATACCCGAACCGGATCAAGCCCTCGGGCAGGCTCGAAATGCTTTCGCCGCCGCTCAGCAAATAGGCCCCGGCACGAGCAGCAGCAAAGATGGCAAGAGTGGCGACGATGGACGGCAGACGGTAGCGGGCGATCAGGATTCCGTTGATCCAGCCGCAGGTCGCTCCGGCCGCAAGGCACGCAGCTGCGGCCGCAGGAATCGACCAGCTCCCTTCGGCCATCAGTCGCGCGAAGACGATGGCGCAAAGCCCGAGGACCGACCCGACGGACACATCGATGCCACCGGTGGCGATGACAAGCGTCATACCGGAGGCAAGGATGGCGATCTCGGCCGAGTTGCTCAGGACAACCGAGGCGGTAGCGCCCGTCCTGAACGATGGCAGAAACGATGCTAACCATGTGTAGCAGAGAAGAGCGACCACGGCGACGCCGGTTTCGGGCGGCAGGCGCGTTTTCATCGCCGATCCGCCGCTGTGCTCCGCCAGCGTTCCGATAATGCCGCGGCCACGATGACCCCACCGGTGACCAGACCGTACTGTTCGGTAGGAACACCGGATAAGAACAGGGCGTTACGCAAAATGACGATGATCAGCGCACCAACGGTGGCTCCGAAGACGCTGCCCTGGCCGCCGGTCAACCGAACTCCGCCGATAACCACGGCTGCGATCACATCGAGTTCCCAGCCGTCGGCGAGGGTCCATTGCGCGTTGCCGTTGGCGGCTGCCATAAGCAAGCCTGCTGTGGCCGCCAGCATGCCCGAAAGGGCGTAGGCTCGCCGCAGGACCGACGGCACACCGATGCCCGACAGCCGCGCTGCACTCTCATTGCCCCCTGATGCCACCAGATGTCGTCCGAACCTCGATCGACCGATGCCGATGGACAACGCGGAGGCGACGACCACGAGCGCGAGCATCGGCCAACCGCCTCGCCCAATGGCCTTGTAGGCCTCGGGGAGAAGGTTGTACGGCGCGGCTCCGGTAAGGATGTTGGTGATCCCTCGGAACAGGAGCAGCGTCGCCAGAGTAACGAGGATCGGGGGCAAACGCCGCCATGTTACGAGGGCGCCATTGACCCAGCCGGCGAGAAGACCGAGACCGATCGCGGCGATCGCGGCGGCTGGCCACGGCGTACCGGCCATGATCAACGCGCCGCAAAGGCATGCCGACATCGCCAGGGCCGAAGCCACGGAGAGATCGATCCCGCCGGTCAGGATGACCAGTGTCTCGCCACAGGCCATCAATCCGAGCATCCCGGCATCCTGACCTACGACGGCCAGGTTCCCGGGAGAGCGAAAGGAGGGCTTGCTCAGGAGCAGCCAGAGCGCAGCAGCGACCAGAAGCACGACTGCTGGAAGCTCGCGGGCGTCCCTGAGGGCGCGACGCATCGGGACTAGGCGCGAGCTGCAGCGACAGCGTCTGCGAAGCTGCGCGTAGCGGCGGTAACCGCCTCATAGTCGCCTCTGCCGGCGCCTGCGGTCAGACTGCCGCCGACACCGACCGCCACCGCTCCCGCGCGTATCCATGCACCCACGTTCTCGAGAGAAACCCCTCCGGTTGGCACGAGGCGAGCGTTCGGCAGCGGTCCTCGGATCGCCTTGACGAACTCGGGGCCGAGGACTTCGCCGGGAAACGCTTTGATCAGGTCGACGCCGAGCTCCAGCGCCTCGACCACCTCGCGAACGCTCATCGCGCCCGGTATGCAGCACAGGCCATAACGATGACAGAGGCGAACGACGTCATCATTGAGGCAGGGCGATACGATGAAATCGGCCCCGGCAAGGATCGCCGTTCGTGCCGTTTCGGGGTCAAGGATCGTGCCGGCCCCGACGAGGATGCCTTCATCCGAAAAAGCCTCCGCCAGCGCCTCGATGATCCGATGCGCACCCGGTACCGTAAAGGTGATCTCCACGGCTCCGGCCCCGCCATCCCGACAGGCTTCTGCGATCCGCAGCGCCTGCGGTCCGCTCTCCGCGCGGATGACCGCGATGAGGCCTGAGGTTTCGATTTGAGTCGTTATGTCGTGTCGGTTCATCTAGCGTCGGCCTAGCGGACGACCCTGCCGGCGCCCGAACCCCGCATCAGCGCCTCCACCTCGCCGCGGGTGACCAGGTTGACATCGCCGGGAATGGAGTGCTTCAGGCATGAGGCCGCGGCTGCAAATGCGACCGCGGAACTGGATAGAGCAGGGTCTCGCATCGCGCAGATCAGACCAGCTGCGAAGGCATCCCCGGCCCCCACACGGTCGACGATGTTGCGAATCTCGTACGGTCGGTAGGCGCCGTCCTGATCAACCGGAGCGAACACGGCCGTCTTCGTCGACGCTTCATAGAGCATGCCGCCCCAGTTGTTGTGGGAGGCGGACACACTCTCTCGCAGGGTGATGGCCACATGGGCTACATTCGGGAACTGGCGCACAATCTCCTGCGCGACGAGGCGATAACCATCGACGCGAAGGGCGCCGGCCTCGACATCGGTCTCGGGAGCCGCGATGCCGAGGACCTGTTCGGCATCCTCCTCGTTGGCGATCACCACGTGAACATAGGGCAGGATCGAGCGCATCGTCCGTTCCGCCAGATCCCGGGGCTGTACGCAGCTATGCCATTGCCATAGCTTACGCCGATGGTTCAAATCGCACGAGACGGTGAGACCGAGCTCGGACGCCGAGCGAACTGCGGCCAGGGACGCATCCGCCGTTGCCCTGCTCAATGCAGGCGTGATCCCGGTGATATGCAGCCATTTCCTTCCGGTCAGAATGTCCGGCCAATCGTAGGCTTCGGCAGGACAGGAAACCAGGCTGGAGCCCGCGCGATCGTAGGTAACGACGCTCGGGCGCTGATTGGCTCCGCCTTCGAGGAAGTAGAGGCCCAAACGCCCTTCGTCCGTTCGGATGATCCGTGACGTGTCGACCCCCATGGCCTGGAGAAACCGTACGCCGGCGTTGGCGACGGGGTTGCGGGGAAGGGCCGATACGAAGCAGGACTCGACCCCGAGCGTCGCGAGCGATATCGCTACGTTCGCCTCGCCTCCGCCGAAGGTGAACTCGACGGAGCCGGGTAGAGCCTGAGACCATCGCGCCATGCCGGACGGCGCGATCCGCCCCATAATCTCACCGAAGGTGACTATTGAAGCCGCCATAGAACCCCCTCCGGCGTTGCGCCGTTCCCTCTCGCCCTGCGCCTATTCAAAGAGGCTGTCGGGCAGGCCGGTGTTCACCTTGATATCCTCGTAGCGGGTCGATCCTGCCAGTTTCCGCTCCGCATTGTAGACCTCGATCCGCGTCGGAAACCAGATCCCCGGCGCAACCTGTTTCACGTCGAGATACCGATAGGTGGCTCGGTACCGACCATCCTGATGGTACGCATCCCGCTTAAGGATCACCCGCGTCTTCGGATCTATGTAGAACAGGTGGTGTGAGGTGTCGGCGTCCTGGTCTTTGTACCGAACGTCGAAGATCCCTACCGGCGTCCCATCAACGCTCCCCTCACGCACGAACTTCGCGGTGGAGTAGCTCATGTAGTACGGGGAGATCAGCCCGATGTCGACGAGCGATTTGCGCTTTCCCGGAGCGTCGCCGAAGTCCCTGCGCGTATTGAGCCGTATCTTCGGTACGGACACCCTCTGGATCGTGCCATTGACGATATAGACACCTTTCGTCCCCTCAACAGTCCCTTCAACGCGTACCTTGTTCGGTTCCTTATAACGCATCAGCAGCTTGCCGAAGCGATACATGAATCCGAGATCCTTGCTGATCTTCTGCAGTTCGCGCTGGTTGGATTTGTCGACGACTCCCGTCGCGGTGAAATCGTCCAGCTTAGCGCAGAGGTACGCATTGATGTTCGTCGGAACGTCCGCGAACGTCGACGTGGAACTCGTTGATAAGGTGCACGCGATCAGAATCGCACTCAGGTATCTCAAGGGTATTCCTCCTCATAGTCGAGCGTCTGCGCCGGATCCGTCAGACCAAGCCCAGCCTATTGGACACGTGAACGCCCGATTTGTAACGAACTCATACCGACTGCAGCCTCCGCTTCAACGCGTCTTTCGCTTCGACGAGCGACGGAGCCAGGGGGCCTTTGCCGTAATGGTCGTCCAGCGGATAGCAGCCGGACGCCAGTCCGGCGCGAGGCGCGGTCGTGCAGTCGCTGAAGGTGCGGCAGAGCCGTTTCCGACTCAGCCCCCTTCCGTTCAAAACGTCGCTGGCGATGGTGGGGTAGGACAGCATACTCCGGCCCAGACCGACGAAGTCCACCCAACCGTCGCGGATCATCGCCTGCGCCACATGCGGCAGAAATTCCTGCAGATAGGTGAAGCCCGTTCCAACAAAGGTCATGTCCGGGTTCTGGCTCTTGATCAGCCTGGCAACGAAGAGGAGTCGTGCAACTCCTACAAGCGGGTCTTCGGGCGGCTGATAGCCATCGGAGGGCGGATAGAGCGCGGGCCGCTGAATATGGTGACTGTAGTATGGGCTGCCCGCCGTCAGGTTGACCATCATGATCCCGAGAGTTCGGAGAATCGACATGAACTCGAGCGGTTCGCTCAGGTCCATCTCGGTCGGCTGATCCTGTGAGACTCCGAATCCCCAGAGATACGGGACGCAGTCGCAGAAGTTGGAGGGTATCCCCGGCCCCAGCTTGCCCGGGGCGGCCTGATATGGGTCTGGTTCGAAGGGGACGATGTCGAACGCACTGACCCGCACCCCGATGCTCAGGTCCGGCGCGCCGGACCGGATGGCCTCTACGATCTCGCTCAGGAATCGTGTGCGATTAGCAAGGGAGCCGCCGTACTCGCCGGGCCGGGTGTGGGCGCCAAGCAGCTCGTGACCCAGATAGCCGTGGCAGTGCTTTATGTCCACGAAGTCGAAGCCTGCGTCTCTGGCCAGACGCGCGGCAACCGCATAATCGTCGACGAGACCGCGGATGTCTCCATCGCTCAGCGCCGGGTACTCGGGCGGCAAACCCTGTCGGCGATCCAGGATCGGGTGCCGATGGGCGATGATCGGCTCTGCCTTGTCCCAGCGATCAGGTCGACAAAAGCGCCCGGAATGGGTGAGCTGCAGGCCGATCATTAGATCCTCGGTCGACCCGTGCGCGGCCCGATGTTCCTCAACGAGCGTTTCCCGAAGGCGCGCGATATCGGCTACCGTCTCCGAGTTCAGCATCAGCTGGTGCGGATTGGCTCTGCCGTCGTGCCGCACGGCCACGGCCTCGCCGCCCCAGATGAGCTTCGCGCCGCTCTGTCCGAAGCGCCGCCATCTGCGCTCAGTCAAGGCGCTGGGCCGACCGTCGATCGTGCCATCCCAGCCTTCCATTGGCTGGACGCAGAAGCGGTTGCCGATCGAACGCCCGCCGATCTCTATCGATTGTGCCAGGGGTGAGTCCGGGGCCGGTACGATCTCATCGTCGATGGGAAGATCGATCGACAGACCCTCCAGGGCTTGCCGAAATCCCCCGGCGGTTTTGATGGTCGGTATCTTTATAAAGTCCACACTGCCCATAACGGCGCTTGCCCTCTATCTGTATACGCAGGAATGTCCTTTGATGATTCGTGGTTGGGCATCTGCCTCCTGCGACAGGGGATCTGAGATTATCACGACACCTGCGGCAGGAGCGCCTGAGGCGCACGCGGAAGATACGATCGAGATCAGGCCCATGGGAGGGTGCAATGGCCAGGAAGTACCGTGTCGGAGTGGCAATGATGGTCCATGATCACGTCTGGGGGGAGCTGGCTCACTGGGCATCCCATCCTGACGTGGAGTTGGTCGCGGCGGGTGAACCCAACGAGGACCTGCGCCATAAAGTACAGGCGGAGTATGGTGTGCCGCGGGTCTACGACACGTGGCAGGAGATGGTCGAACGGGAGGAACTGGATATCGTTCAGGCGGCATCGAACAATCGGGACGCCGCCGATATCGTCGAGGCCTGTGCGCCGCGTGGAATCCACGTGATCAGCGAAAAGCCAATGAGCGCAACCCTCGATCAGGCCAACCGGATGGTCCGGGCCGCGGAGGCGACGGACATTCGAGTTATGATCAACTGGCCAACGGCGTGGGCGCCGACCGTGCAGGAGATGGAGCGACGTATCGTGGGGGGCGAGATCGGCCGCTTGATCTACCTGAAACAGCGGAGCGCCCACAACGGTCCGAAGGAGATCGGCTGTTCCACACACTTCTGGAGCTGGCTCTACGACGAGGAGTTGAACGGCGCTGGCGCGCTGATGGACTACTGCTGCTACGCCGCCGATATGTGCGCACGGTTCATGGGCCTGCCGGAACAGGTTACGGGGATGCGCGGGACGTTTGTGAAGACCTATCCGGTGCCGGACGATAACGCGATTATCTTGATGCGGTACCGGGACGCGTTCGGCGTGGCCGAGGCGTGTTGGACGCAGCCCGTCGGTTACGCGACTCCCAATCCGGTTGCCTATGGGACCGACGGCAGCCTTGCGATTTCCGGCAGCGAAGTGCTCATGCAGACGACCTCCGGGGCAAAGACGATCATAGCGCCGCCGACCGAGTACCCGCGACGGAACGGACCGGAGTATCTGATCCACTGCCTTCAGACCGGCGAACCGATCACGGGTTTCTGTTCCATGAGCGTCTCCCGCGATGCTCAGGAGATACTCGAAGCCGGCAAGCGTGCCGCAGATAGCGGTACGACCATGCGCCTGCCGCTGTAACCAGACCTCTGCGCTGCAGACGGGACTATTTGACAATCAGGACCGGACAATGGGCATGGTGCAGAACGCGGTCGGAGACGCTGCCCAGCAAGAAGGACTTGATGGCGCTCATACCGCGGCTGCCCATCACGATCAGATCGAACTTCTGATCCTCGGCTACTCGGACGATTACCTCTGCCGGATGTCCGGCTTCCATGCGAATCTGATAGGACAGGCCGGCGGCGTCGAAAACCTTGCCGGTGCGTTTGGCGACCGCGTCCTGAACCTCTTCCATATAGGCGTTGACGGCGCCCGGCTCCAGGCTGACGCTGGGCAGCCCGGGCATGGCCGTCTGCACCACGGGCAGAGTGAAGACGTGCAGGACCGTAACCGCGGAGCCGAGGCTCCTCGCGAGTTCTGCCGTGGTCTCAGCCGCGCGAAGAGCGTAGTCGGAGCCGTCTGAGGCGAGCAGGATATTGTTGAACATAGGATCGTCCTTTCAGGATTGAGTAGATCGGCTTGTCCCTAACGGATCCTGTCGTTGGATCTCAACGGCAGGAATCGACGAATACGGGCTACGAGCTGCGCATCGTAGTCGCCCAGCATGCCCGCTTGTCTGTAGTGCTTGAGCGCGTATTGGTCTGAGCCAAGGCGTACATAAACATCCGCAAGGAGGCAGTGATAGGCGGCGTTATCCGGCGTTAATCGGATCGCTGCGGCCAGGGCCTGCGCGGCTTCGGACGGACGGCCCGCCTGGTAGCATAGACTGCCGAGTCGGGCATAGTAATAAGCGTCTTCCTTCGCAAGGTCCGCGGCGCGATACAGTCTCATGATCGCCGCATCCATCCGTCCGCGCATATACTGTACTTCGCCGAGTCGATAATGGTAATACGGATTATCCGGCTCAACCGAACAGGCGCCTGCGAGCGTATCGGCCGCTTCATCGATGGATCCCAGCTCGAGCAGCGCTTCCGCGTATCGACAGTGGTAATACCCATCGTCGGGTGCAAGCTCCACCGCCCGTGCATATTCCGAGATCGCCTCGCGCGTTCTGCCGACGCGTCGCAGGGTCTCGGCTCGCCGAAACGCCCCGATACCCGGTCGCCGCGCCGTTGTTCTATCGGTCCGGTGCGATCGATAGCAATGTGACGGGTCAGACGGTCGGTCCATAGGCTGGTCCGTCGATCAATACAGGCGGCGGCTATCGAGCTGGATCGTGACGGGACCGTCATTGATCAGCGAAACGGCCATATGCGCCCCAAAGATTCCTTTCTGTACCGGTATGGATGCGGCTTCGATCGCCGAGGATACGCGCTCGTAGAGATCATCGGCGAGCGCAGGCTCAGCGGCCTCTATGAAGCTCGGGCGCTTCCCCCGTCGGACATCGCCGAACAGGGTGAACTGTGAGATGATGAGGACGCTGCCGCCCGTATCGACGACCGATCGATTCATCTTACCCTCGACATCCGGGAACACTCTGAGTCCCAGCGTCTTGGCGGCGATATAGTCCGCATCCGCGTCGGTATCGTCCCGCTGCACTCCGAGCAATACGAGCAAGCCCGGACCGATTTCGCCGTAGATGCGGGAGTCTACCGACACGGATGCTCTTGATACTCGCTGGATTACCGCCCTCAACGGGACGAGCCTCCGCCGCTGAACGGTCGTTCCACCCTGATGGTATCCGGCAATCGCTGAAGGTGCTCGATCAAGCGGTTCAGGCCCTCGATGTCGGGTACCGCGACCGTGTATTGGAGCGTGGCAGTACCGTTACGGTGGGTCTGAGTTCGGACACCGGTGATATTGACTCGACTGTCCGTGATCACGCCGCTCACGTCTGAGAGCAGTCCCGCGCGATCATGGCAGTGGACCCGCAGGATAACGCTCAGGGGATTGCCAATCCCCGCTTTGTAGGCGATTTTCAGAACCCGTTCCGGCTCGGCTTCGGCAAGCTTCTTAAGATTCGGGCAGTCGGCGCGGTGGATCAACAGGCCGGATCCTCGGGATACATACGCCCAGACCTCCTCCCCGGGCAACGGGAGACAGCATCGAGATCGACGATACGCGACGTTGGTCTCGCTGCCCATCGTGATAGCGGTACCGGTATCCTCAGGCGGCTCTGCGGAGTCAGGGAGAGGGGCAGGTTCTGGGCGAGGCGGCAGCGCGGGCGCCAGATGACGCAGGATCGTCTGAATGCTGGCGGTCTTATTGCCCAATGCGGCCAGTAGATCCCGTACGGTCTGGTAGCCCATGGCGATTGCGGCCTCGGTGAGCAGGTCGTCTCGGGTGCGATCTCGATCGAGCCCGGCCTTGCTGGCCTCGGCAAGGAGGAGAGCACGGCCCTTCTCAACGTCGGCTTCGTAGGTCTCTTTGCGGAAATACGCCTTGATCTTGGCACGAGCCTGTGTAGTCTTCGCGAAGCGAAGCCAATCGGGTGACGGGGATGTATTGGATCGCGTCACAACCTCGATCCAGTCGCCGTTCTGCAGGATATAGTCGAGAGGGCGGAACGTACCATGCACTCGAGCTCCGATCGCGTGGTGGCCGATGTCCGAGTGGATCCGATAGGCGAAGTCGATAACCGTCGATCCGATGGGAAGGTCGTAGGGTTCGCCCATCGGGGTGAAGACCATCACTTTATCGCTAAAGAGCTCCTGCAGCAGCTGAGATAGGAACGAGTTGGGGTCGGTTGCTTCATCGGACAGTTCGTGGAACTCTCTTGTGAACTGGGCAATGCGCCGATCCGCGTCCGACTCCGCGCGGCCTCCTTCGCCTTGCTCTTTGTACGCCCAGTGAGCGGCCATGCCGTATTCCGCAGTTCGGTGCATCTCCCTCGTGCGGATCTGGATCTCGATCGGCCGATTGCGGGGGCCAATGACTTTCAGGTGGATCGACTGGTAGAGGTTGGACTTCGGTATGCTGATGTAATCAGCATAGGTGTTCGGGACGGTTGGCCACACCTCGCCGATATAGCCCAGGGCCTCATAACACTGTTCGCGGCGATCGACGATGATACGCAGGGCGATCAGATCGTAGATGCTCTGAAACTCGACACCCTGGTTGCGCATCTTGTTATAGATGCTGTAGAGATGCTTGGCCCGTCCGATCACCAATGCGCGCGTCAATCCTCTGGCGAGAAGGTGCTCCTGGATCAGCTGGATCGCCTCGTCGACTTCTGTCTGGCGCTGCGCACGCGTCTGTGCGACAAGGTTGGCAACGCGCTGATACTCCTCAGGTTCGGAGTAACGAAACGCTAGATCCTCCAACTCCCATTTGATCTGCCATATCCCCAATCGGTGGGCTAGCGGAGCGAATATCTGCAGAGTTTCGACTGCGATGCGGCGCTGGTCAGCCGACGGCTTGGACTGCAGCGTCCGCATATTGTGCAGCCTGTCTGCGAGCTTCACCAGGATAACCCGGAGATCCTTGGCGATGGCGAAGAAGAACCGCCGTAGATTGGCCGCTCGGGTCGCGCTTTTGACGGGTCGAGTCCGGCGCCGGTCGTCTTCACCGGGCTCCTCTTCGCGAGGCTCGGTCTCCTCCTCGGCGTACGGGTTTCGTGCGTTGTATTCGAAGACCAGCTTTTCGATCTTGGTGAGACCGTCGACAATCACGGCGACTTCGTCGGTAAAGCGAGACCGGATATCGTCTACCGTGTACGGCGTCATTTCGATGATGTCGTGAAGCAGCGCAGCGATAATCGCTACATCGTCGAGCTTGAGGTCGACGACGACCTGGGCTACGGCGATGGGATGGGTGATATAGGGAAGTCCCGATTTCCGTCTGTGGGACTGATGCGCGTCACGCGCAAATATGAAGGCGCTCCGGATCCGTTGAAGCTCCGCCTCAGGTCGGAGCGCGACGATGCTGGCTTCCAGTGCCGCATATGCGTCTTCGATTAGCTTGTCGTTCGGTATAGAGGCAAGGGACATCTCGGAGGCGTGTTCGTCCACGGCGGCCGTGGTACGTTGATGATCTGAGGATCGATCATCGTTGCCGGTCATCGCGATAACTCCTTTCTTGGGTGGTCTGCGGCCGGTCGAACCGCCAGGAGGCGGAGTTGGATCCGTTCGGGGCCCCGGTAGTGATCAGGGCGGATGTGATAGCAGAGATCGATGCGGGAGTTCGGGGAGATCCGATCGGCCCAGTCGCCTCGATGCCACATCACTGCGGATGTCGGAGGATCGCTCCGTGATCCGAGCTCAAGACGAAGGTGGGCTCCGTCTTTACCGATCCGTCGGCTGCTTCGAACTGGCACACCGAAGGTCCCGAGACGAGGTTCATCGTTGCCATGACCGAATGGCTCCATATCCGCGAATGTTTGAAGGAGCTGGCGGTCAAGGTCCGCCAGGGCGATCTCGGCGTCGATCGCAACGCTGGGAACCAGGTCCTCCGGGTTGAGGCGTTCCATAGCCGCCTTGTTCAGCGCCTCCCGAAATGAGGGAATGGCGTCGGCAGCGATGCTGAATCCGGCGGCATGGGCGTGGCCGCCGAACTCGATAAGATAGTCAGAGCACTCCAGCAGGGCCTCGTGGATATTGAAACACGGTATGCTCCGGCATGATCCCCGGCCTATTCCGGTTTCCGGATCGGTCGAGATCAGCGCCGTCGGACGGTAATAGCGTTCCACGAGCCTGTTGGCTACAATGCCGATGATCCCTCTGTGCCAGCCGGGAGCGGCGAGTACGATGCATGGTGTAGGATGGCTGTGGGCGTCCTCGATCAAGCATATGGCATCAGCCAGAATCGCGGCCTCCTGCTCTCTACGGTCCCTATTGGCCTGATCTAGCTCGACAGCCAGGGCCTGAGCGGTCGCATCATCCCTTGTCAGCAGGAGTTCGAGCGCTTTGCTGGGCTCATCAATCCTGCCGATGGCGTTGATGCGCGGACCAATCATGAACCCGATATCAGAACTGGCGACAGGCTTTGCGTCAGCCAGGCCAGCGACCCTCATCAACGCTCGGAGTCCGCGTCTCCGAGTCGAACCCATCGCGCTCAAGCCCGCCTTTGCAATTACACGGTTTTCGCCCAGCAACGGCATGACGTCCGTGATGGTCCCGATCGCGGCAAGCTCGACGAACGCATCACGGTACTTCCCTACGGGGAGCGCGAGATCCCGGACCAGGAGCTCGAGGAGGCGGAACGAGACTCCAACACCGGAGAGGTGCCGGAAGGGGTACTTTGAGTCGGCCCGCTGGGGATTGACAACCGCCACCGCCTTCGGGAGCGTCCTGCCTACCTCGTGGTGATCGGTGATTAGGACATCGATACCCGAGCGTGCGGCAGCGGCGGCCTCCTCGTGGCGTTGGCTTCCACAATCGGCAGTAACGATCAACGCAGCGCCTGCTGTCCGGGCTGTCTCGATGAAACCGGACCGAACGTCGTAGCCGTCTCGTAACCGATGGGGCACATGGGTCAACACCCTGCCCCCGAGCATTTCCAACAGCCTCGTCCATAGCGCGGCGGACGTGATGCCGTCGCTGTCGTAGTCGCCGTGGACGTAGATGATCTCCTCTTGCTCCAGGGCCTTTCTCAGCCGCCTTACTGCGAGGTCGGCGTCGGGGAGAAGCGCCGGATCGGCGAGGTGATCATAGGATGGATGAAGATAGGCCATGATCTCGGATGCCGTCTCGATGCCGCGCTGCTGCAGGATATGGGCGGTCAGCGGCGGGCATCCAGTCTCCCGCGCGAGTGTCTCGGCCTCGGGCTTACGAGGCGCGACGAACCAGCGTGTGTTTTGGTCCGGTACGATCATGGCCCGAGCGTCCTTGCGTCCTGAGAATCCTCTGGCTATTCGGACCGGTTCGCTGCACTGGCTCTGTTCGGAGCGTCGTTCCGAAATCGGAACTTCGACCGAACGGTCCATCCAACAATGGTACCGGCGCCGAACGGAAGGAGCATGATCTGCCAGAGCGGCGCTTCCCCGAAGGGGCGTACGCGGATCGGATCGGTATTCAGATAGGCGAACGCAACAAGGCCGACCGCAAGAAGAACGAAGACGATCAGCCTGACCGGAATCCGCCGACGGGGCGTCGGGGTCGTTATGGGATTATCGCTCATTGTATCGTCAAGAACCTCAGAAGTGTATTGGGTTGAATGCGACGGCAGCCTGTCCACCTCTACGGCGAGGTAAACCAGGCTGCCAGGTTGTGCTTACGGTTTCTAACCGCGGATGATCTCCGCAGTCAGGGAGATCCGATCACATACGGCGTTTGCGCTTTGCCGATCTGGCTTTGGCCGCTGCAGGACCCGGCCCGGCTGGCCGTGGGTGTGGCGTGGCAGCGGCTTCCGATGCGGGATCGGCCGCGGAGGCAGGACGATCGGACGCCGATGATGTCCGTGAGGTCGGCTGGGCTACGCGCTGAGCGGGTCGAGCGGCCTGGCTTGATCCTGCGGCAGCTGTCTGGCGGTTTGCCGCGACTCGGCGCCAGATCACCAGTAGTGGACTGGCGTTAAAAATGGACGAATAGGTGCCGATAATCACACCAATCAGCAGGGCTGCACCGAACACGCGAATAACCGGACCGCCCCAGATCAGCAGAGCCGTCAGGGTGATCATCACCGTAACTGAGGTATTGATCGATCGGGCAAAGGTCTGATCGACGCTCCGGTCGGTCACGTCGGCAAAGGTGTCCGAGCGGGATTTCAGCCGCAGGTTCTCGCGCAGTCGATCGAAGATCACGATCGTATCGTGCGTGGAGAAACCGATCGTAGTCAACAGCGCAGTGATGAACAGCAGATCAACCTGCCAACCGAGTAGGAGCCCAAACAGGGCGAATAGTCCCCACAGGATGGCGACATCGTGGAGGGTCGCGGCGATGGCGCATACGCCGAACTTGAATCCCTCCATTAGACCGCCGATGGCAAAGCGGATAGCCAGATAGACGACAATGACCCCTGAGGCAAGCAGAACCGCCCAGAACGCATTGGTGCGGAGTTCTCGGCTGATCGCTCCGCTAACGGACGAAAGCGATTCGATGTGGCCGTTGAGGTTCTCGATGGCTGCGCGGGATCTTGCCTGATCCTTCGGATCCTTCAGTGCAGCAGTCGTGATGAACGCTCGATTGCCTTCGGCCAGAACGACGCGGGCATCCTCGAAACCGGCCTTATTCATCGCGGATGTGATATCGCCGGCAGTAACCCGCTTGTCAAATCGAACGATGGCTTCCGTACCGCCTGTGAACTCGATGCTGTACTTGATGCCGTTCAGTCCGATCCACGCGATCAATCCGGGCACCATCAGGGCGGCGGATATCCCGAACCACAGCGGAATCCTCTTGGAAACGTGGAGCCGGGGTTCCATATGGTTCCGAAGGGTGTAGAACCGATCGTTCTGGCCCAATGGCGTACCCGCAAGGATCAGAAGGAACGTGCGGGAGCATGTGATGGCGGTGAACATCGATAACACGACGCCAATGCCGAGCGTGATCGCGAAGCCCCGGACAGCGCCGGTGCCGAGGGAATACAGGATCACGCACGTGATCATCGTACAGACGTTCGAATCAAAGATCGCGGTGAAGGCGCGCTTGAAGCCTGCTTCGATGGAGGCGCGGATCGACTTGCCCGAAACCCGTTCTTCGCGCATCCGTTCGAATATCAGAATATTCGCATCGACGGCCATTCCGATGGAGAGAATGAAGCCCGCAATGCCCGGCACCGTCATGGTGACGCCGGGGAATCCGAGCCAGGAAAGACCGCCGACGAACACCGCGTAGGCAAACAGGGTATAGAGGAGCAAGGCGACGGAGGCCAGGACACCGGGAAGCCGGTAGTAAAGGATCATGTAGATCAGGACGAGGGCAAGGCCGATGATGCCCGCGAAGAGGGTCTGGTGCATGGCTTCACGGCCGAGGGTGGCCTCAAGGGTTTGCTGCTGCATGAGTTCCAGGGGGACCGGCAGGGCGCCAGCGTTGAGCTGTCCGGCCAGCATCCGGGCCTGCTCCGGTGTAAAGCTGCCGCGAATGATGCCGACCCCGGGAATGGGCTCATCGATGCCGGGAGCGGAGATCAGCTTCTTGTCCAGGAAGATCGCCAGCTTCTTTCCGATGTGGGATCGGGTGAAGCTCTCGAAGACGCGTTTGCTCGGACCCTTGAACTCAAAGTGGATGACGGTACCCTGGCTGGTCAGTTCAGCCCGTGAGTTCGGCTCGAGCTCGTCACCGGCGAGAACCGGCTCCTTCGAGAAGACTCGGGCATTAAGCTCTTCTTCGGAGATCGGTCCGTTTGGTCCTGTGATGACCTGGTAACCGGTCTCTTTACCGCCGATGACTTCGGGATCAAACTGCCAGTCCCGTTCCAGCTCTTCTACGTACCGAAACTCCAATCTGGCCGTAGTCTGAATCGCCTGCAGAGCCTGCTGCTTATCTCGGATGCCCGGCAGCTCGACGATGACCTGATCGCTATCCGGTTTGGTGTAGATCACCGGCTCCGCGACGCCAAGAGCATCCACGCGACTCCGGATGATGTTGGCGATTGTATCAAGACTTTCCCGAGACCACTTGCCGTGCCGCAGATCTTCCTTCTTTGCCCGCAGCACGACCCTCATTCCGCCCTGGATGTCCAGGCCCAGTCGCGGGCGCATCACGACCGCGGCGTAGATAGAGCCCGCGACGAGCAGTAGAATCAGAGCGAACAGGCGCCAGTGGATGTTCTTCAAAGTTGCAGTCCTTAAGATTAGGGCTTAGCCGTTCGACCATATCGAGGCGGCATCAATCACGGAAGAGCCGTCCTGAGACATGCATCGACGGCTCACAAGTCGAGCATTATAGCCGCACGGCAGGACGCAGGTCAATAATCCCATCGTGATGCCGCCCACACGCCCAGCCCCCTGTTCGTTGACACGCCAGCCGGAGCCGCTCATCTCCAACGAGTGCCTCGTGGGCTAAGGACTGTCGCGTCAACGCGAAGTCAGTCGTTCATCTGGCAAAGTTGTCGGAGGAGGCGGGTACGCTTTATGCTATGGGTGTTAAGAGCGTGCCGGAGATCAGCCCGGCGGACACGTCAACAGGCGGATCCGAATACATCGTCATCGTATATGATAACGATACCAATACGATCGATGAGGTGATCAATATCCTGATCGTGGCGACTGCGTGCAGTTCTCAGGAGGCCGCCATGGAGACCTGGGAGATCCACAACCTCGGACGGTCCATCGTGCACCACGGCGGCGAGGAGGAGTGCCATCGCGCCGCCGGTATCATCGCAACGATCGGCATCCGTGTCGAAGTGCGGCTCCTCTAGCAGGCGCTAGAGTCTGGAGAGCAGTTCTCTGCAGTTGAGGGCTTTTTCGACGAGGTCCAGCGGCAGGTAGTAGTACTGATTGGTTGCTTCGAACCCGATACGCGGGTCTTCGCATTGGAGGTTGTAGAGTCGGCGCGCCCGCTCGATCTCGCGATGCAGGATGTCTCTCAGCTCATCACGCAATGTATCTGTTCTAGCCTGACTACGTCGGAGGATGAATCGGGCCTGATCGGCCACAGATGTGAAGTGGATCGCACACGCACGCGCGAGGCCGGCCTCGAGCTGCACTGCGGAGTGGCTGCCGACGCCACGATCGGACAACCCCTCTAACCGATCGGCGGCCGTGGTGAATCCTGCGGCCGTCTTGTCCATTTGCGCGATGAAGACATCAGGAGGATAGATGGATCGCCAGGCGTCGAGGTCGTCATAGGGGAAACCTACCATGGTGGCTCGATACCCGGTCGGCTCCAACCAGAGAGGATTCGCTGGCCCGAGCTGCTGCGGACCGGTGTACACAACGCCGATGTGATAGGGGAACTCCCGGAACGATTGGCTCATTTCGTCCCAGGCCCGTACGACTTCATCAGCGGCGTCCTTGCCGTACCGTTTCTCGGCTGCCGCCAGTAGAGAGCGCTCCGGATCCTCTCCGTCGAGTACCCGGTTGAACACCTCGAGATTGGGCGATGGATATCCGCCAAGGGTCCATCCGAGCATAGCGCCCTGGACGCCGGCCCGCCGCAGGTTGGCAGCGTGCTCAGCGATCAGCCGCAGTACGGGCACATAGGGCATGGCGGACATCTCCCAGGTCGCACCTGCCTGTACCTTGGCCAGGGTTTTCAGTCCGCGCTCCTGCGCGCAGGCCCAGTGGCGTTCGGCGCGCGGACCGGGTCCGACCGAGCTGATCGAGTATTCGCCCACCTCTGAGGCCACCCCGCCTCTCGTGATGGGGAGGCTCCATTCGGAAACGCTCATGAAGGTGACGCCCGTCGGCAGGTGCGCGATCGCGTCCTGAGCCCATGCGTCCGGCCAGCCCCAATCCCAGGCGATTAGCTGCTGCTGTCCGTCCGCATTGCGTATGCCGTTCCATAGCGCCTCGTGGAGTTCACCGATAACCTCGCTGCCGGTCCGCGTAGAGCATCGGGGGCAACGGGCCGCGCCGCCATGCGAAAAGCAGTTGGTGAGATTCTCGGACATCGAGATGGTGAAGAAACCCGCCAGATCGGGCGCAGCGCGGCAAATCGCTTCGATGGCATCGGTGAGGTATCGGCGAACCGGTTCGGCGCTGGTGCATAGGGCGGCGTGGTCCCCTTCGTCCGCGCCTTTCAGCTCAGGGTGATGTGCATAGAAGCTCAGCGGCATGGCACGGGGCTCGTTGAGATAGAGGTACAGGCCGATCCCGCTCCGCCGAGCCTGCCGCGCCATAGCGCCGAGCTTCTTGAGGCGGACTTCGGCTCCCTGGCTGAGCTCAGGAGCCCAGGGCAGCGGATGGAGCTGTGGCAGCACCGCCTGCAACCAGACCCCGTTGACCCCGAGACGGGATAGCCGGGTCAGATAGGCGGGCGGATACGGGTCACCGGCCTCCGGGCCGAATGGATCGCCGTACAGACCGAAATAGGAGTAGCAATATCGTGGAGGGCGATCTCTCGCCGAAGACCCCCGATCAACAGGTCCTGTGCTCAGCTCCTTGACAAAGGAGAAGGGCGCTTTCGGCATCATCCCGACGCCGTTCGGGAAGAGCTCCTTCAGAGACGCAGCGATCCGAGCAGCCTGAAGCTGTGCATGGGCATCGGGCGCATGGAAGACCAGCGGATCGCACTGCGGCTTGAGACTCCCGAGCTTGATGTAGAGGAAGTCGTCCTCACGCAGAGCATAGGCTAGCTGAGCCGAGGTCCAGCCAAGGAGCGTCAGCAGCTGCTCATAGGGGAGGATGTGCCAGTTTCGACGAATGATCGAGACGTGGGACCTTCGGAACTGATCGGGGCTGATACGGGGCGGACCCGTCAGTCCCATCGAACGTCCGAGCTGGACGATATCGGCAGTCCGGGCGCCGACCACCTTCGCCATGCGGTTTGCGGGCGCAAGTTGCCAGTTGCGCCAGACGAAGGCATGGAGTCGATCGGGGAAATGGCGCATCGGCGCCGGCAGAGGCGTCGGACCCGTTGGCAGGTCCGGGACCATCAGTGGCAGGACACTCATCAGCGGGGCCAGTATCACGATGTTGTTCCTTCTTCGCGGTGGGAGCGCCGGTCTGAGGACGGCTTCGAAGCCGGGATGGCGCGAAGCACCCACAACTCATAGTCCGATTCGCGGACAGTGCACACCGCACCTGCCTGTCTGAGGATCGAGGCCGCGCGTTTTGGCGCCACTACCCAGAGATCACGCGTGCGGAGGCTTGACCGACCTGTCGGTACGGTAGCGATCAGCGCTCTGGCGCGTTCTGTAACCCTTCGTTCCTTCAGCAAATCGTCCGGGAGATAGAAAAGGGCGCTCGGTCGTCGGGGCGGCCCGACGAGGAACGCGACACTTGCCTCATCTCCAGCTCGCGCTCCTGCGGCTGCCGCGAGCCGGTGCAGTGATCCGACCGTCTCATGGTCGATAAGCGGAATGCCTCGATGGACGGCGATCATTAAGAACATCGCCATCCCTGCGAGAAGCGAGGTCCATGCGATGGCAGCACGCCGGAGGCTCATCGACACACAAAAGGACAGAACTCCGCCAGCCGCCGTTGCGGCTAGAATCTGGACCGTATGCAATATCGCTGCATCCAGCGGCGGCGCCTCGATCGGACGGTTTGCATACCGCTCGATGATACGGATGAGAGGATCGGGCCACGAGAAGAGGCCCAGGGTCAACGCCAGCAGGGTCGCCGCGATGAATCCACCCGTGATCAGGATCCGGCGGCCACGTACCGATGCCTGTGCAGCCGTCGCCCAATCGCCCGCCAGAAGCGCTGCCGGCGGGTAGAGCGGGAGGATGTAGCTGATCAGTTTGGATCCGCTGGCAGAAAATACGAGGAATACCACCCAGAACCAGGTCCTGAGAAGCGATCGGAGTTCCACCGTGGGATTCTCCGCCGGTTCTGATGCTCCTCCAGACTCGTTTGCCATCTGTGAGGCTCCTCGCCGGCTGCAGAGAGCCGCGGCAGTAAACAGGCTCCACGGGAAAAACCCCGCGATAAAGCCGGGAATGAAGAAGTAGGGCGGTGCGTGGTGGCTAACATCGCCGCCCTTGAACCGTCCAATGTGCTGTCGGAGCACATACTCCTCGGTAAAGCTCCGACCATTCGCCCTCCATGCCGCCAAATGCCACGGGAGCATGGTCGCCAGGAAGACCATAAGCGCGAGTCCGGCGAGCGCCGGGTTGCGGACGATCGATGGCGCGCCGATGCCGCGCCGGCGACGAAGCAGTGTCCAGATACCGACGACACCGGCTGGGATCATGATTCCCGGCGCTCCTTTGGCCAATACCGCAAGACCGCACAGGAAGCCGACGGCTGCGGATGCGAGTATCGCCCGGCTGCCGCGCGCATTTCTTGCCGCGAACAGAAGGAGGATCCCGGCAGACAACGCGAGGGTGAGCAGCATGTCCGTAGTGACGAGTCGCCCGGAGCCTGCCGAGATCGGGGACAAGGCCAGGAACGCCGCGCTCAGGAAGCCCGCCCGACGATCCAGATACCGGATGCCGACCAGCCATGTCATGAATACGAGGATGGAGGCGGAGAGGGCGGTTGGCGTCCGGACAGCCGCTTCGGTCGGCCCGAGCCAGCGGATCGATGAAGAGGAGAGCCAGTACAGCAACGGAGGCTTCTCGAAAAACGGTGCGCCGTTGACGCGCGGCGTAATCCAGTCTCCCGTCAGCGCCATGTCACGAGCGGCAGCGGCGTAGAGACCTTCGTCCAGATCGGTGATGTCGAGATGGCCGAGCCCGTTCCAGAAAGCGACGTAGCATAGAGCAGTCAGCAAGCAGGCCTGGAGGGTGATGAGCCGGGCGCTCACGGCTTCGAGGCTCCCGGTTCCGTGACCAACACCGACCAGCGGCCGGAACGGTAGGCTTCTTCGTAAGGGGCAATCGAGCCAAGGGCGTCCTTGCCACGCTGTCGGTCTGCAAGGATTACGGTGCGGCCGTGCTCCGATACATAGCGCCGGAGCGGCTCTTGATCGATCGTCTCCAACATAATGGGGTCGTTAGGTTTGCCAGCTGATGCGGATCTGATCAAGCGACGATCGTCCAGATAGAAAAACACGCTGGGTCGGCGCGGCCGCCCGATGAACACCACGAGCGGCGAACCCGAGCCGGAAAGCGCATCGGCCTTGCGGACCGCTTTGCGGAGCGGCAGGTTCACGGCTTGATCATAGGCCGGGAGGCCTTGCTCCCAGCTCAACATCAGGAAGCCCAGGAATGTAAGGACGAGGGCTGTGACGCCTCGATCGGGTCGTCGCCATGCGAGAAACGCAGCGAATGTCGATCCGCAGGCCAGCAGACCAACCGCGCGCCACAAATAACGGACCAGATTGGGCGCCAGCAGAGGCAAGGCTTCGGGATCACGGATCTCGTGGAGGCGGGGCGTGACATACTGCCAGAGCGCGGCGATCGCAACCAGCTGCAGCACGGCGATCAGCGAGATCGATAGTGGGAGTAACGGAACAGCACGGGCCTTCTTCGCTCCCTGTGCCTTCGATAATGCCCGATCCACTCCGGCCGCAGTGATGATGGCGATGGCCGGATACATCGGGAGGAGGTAGCTGACGAGCTTGGATGTCATCAGGCTGAAGATACCAACGGTAACGAGCGCCCAGGTCCACACAAGGATCTGGACCGTACGGTCGGCGGCGCTGGCGTCATAACGGCGCAGCCCAAGCGGCGTCAGGATGCTCCAGGGGTAGAAGCCGCCGAGTAGGGCGGGTCCGTAGTACCAGAACGGTTGGACATGATCGAACTGAGTTCCCTTGAAGAGAGCGACATGGTGAAGCGTCCAGTACTCATAAATAAAGTAGGAGCCGTCCTTATGATAAGCCGCAAGGTGCCAGGGCGCCACCACAGCCGCGAGCGTCAGCACGCCTTGCACAGGACGTGCAGACCACCATGCGCGCAGCGTTGGCAGCGGCGCGATTCGCGACCGGACCGCCAGTACGACGACGGCGATGGGAATCGGGAGAAGGCCCGGGAAACTCTTGGCCATGAAACCGGCTCCGCACATCGCCCAGAAGCCCATCCACCACACGGCAGCCGCACGGGATTTCTTCGCTTCGTCGGCGCGCATGCCGAGGAACATGCAGATCATCGCGAGCGTCACCGTTGCTGACTGATGGATGTCCATGGTCATCTGCCGCGCGGTGCCCACGAAGATGGGGCTGGAGGCGCAGAAGACGGCGGCAAGGAGTCCGGTGCGCCGGTTCCAGCCTTGAAGGCCGAACCAGTAAGCCCCGAACACGGCGATAAGCGCAGAGAGAGCTACGGGCAGCCGGGCCGCCATTTCGCTCTGGCCGAGCGCTTTGAAGCTAAGGGCAACGAGCCACAGGGCGAGCGGTGGCTTGTCGTAGAACGGGACACCGTTGACGCGGCCAGTGATGTAGTCAGAACGGAGGACCATCTCCCGTGCGGCTTCGACATAGAGCCCTTCATTGAAGTCAAACAGCCCGGGAGCGCCGAGACGCCAGAGAAAACAAAGGAAGCCCAGCGCCGCCAGCGCGATGGCATCACCGTACGAAGGTCGCTTCACATCCGATCGTTCTCAGCGAGATCGGGCGCAAGCCTGCGGCGAGCGAGCGCCGTCAGTCTGTCAGTTCCCGCGCGGCTGCCAGAGCACGATCGTAGTCGGGCTGGTCGGTTACCTCGGGCACGTACTCCACGTAGCGAATCTGCCTGTTGACATCGACGACGAAGATGGCGCGGGCGAGAAGCCGGAGTTCCTCGATCAGAACCCCGTAGGCCTCGCCGAACTCTGCGGTACGGTGATCGGAAGCCGTTTGAACCTGATGGGTCCCTTTCTCGGAGCAGAAACGAGCCTGGGCGAAGGGCAGGTCCATACTAACCGTTAGCACTTCGACGTTGGCGGGCAGGCTGATGACCTCATCGTTGAAGCGTACGGTCTGCTTCTCGCAGACGGGTGTGTCGAGCGACGGCACGACGCTGAGGATTACGTTCTTGCCGTCGAAATCGTCCCAGGTGATATCTTTCAGCCCCTCCGGGCTTCGCTGCTGAAGCCGTATATCGGGTGCACGGTCGCCGACATGGAGCTCGATACCCCGGAGGTGCAGCGGTGTGCCGCGCATGGTAACTGTTCTGTCGTTCATATTCACAGACTCCTCATTTCCCTGACCGGAATCGGCAAGCAGCGTATCCATCCGGATCGGAGCATTGTACCCGTCCGATCGTGAGCAACGCCGATTGTCCTCTCACTCCGCGGGGTCCTGACCTCGGCTCTTCCGGCGTTTCGCGCCGGCGCCCTTCTCGGCAGTCGACGGTGTCGGCAGCCGTTCGATGAAACGCTGTGCCTCGGCCGCATAGGTGCGCAGCGGGTTGGTCAGATTGATCTGACGTCGGGACTCGACGAAAACGCCATCCCAGTCGACGATGTAACCCAGGCCCGGGCGTTCGATCAGCGCCGAGACGATCCCGCCTCTGGCATGGGCCCGTGTCGATGCCGGGGGCGATGTCATCGCCCTTGCGACGGAGACATCGTCGGAGTAACGGATCATTCGGCCCTGGTCTTCCAGCGCGGCATGCAGGCCTGCGGCCGGGTTGATATTGTGGTACTCGAGGTCCAGGCTGTGGAGCATGTCATCCTGCCAGGATAGCCCTTCGGATGCGATGAACCCTTCGTACAACGACCGTTTGGCGGACCAATCGAGGCGATCGGAGGTTGACATAGGATCCCGCTCAAGATCATCCAGCGTCCGTTCCCATTCGCTGAGGACCCAATCGGTCTCCGCGTCCTGACCGCTGAGACAGCGCTGCGCTGTTGCGAGATAGCGCCGTTGGAGGTCGACCGCACCGATGGTGCTGCCATCCAGCAGCGTGACCAGCCAGCGGTACGTGGAATCGCGCGATACCGATCGGAGATCACGAAGCGGCTCTTCAAGAATCAGGTCTTCGGGAGCTTCCCCACGCTCGATGATATCCAGGACTGCGGCCGTAGCGCCGACCTTGAGCATCGTTGCGTATTCGCTCTTGTTCGCCTCGCCGAAGAGAATATGGAGACGGTGGGCGCCTTCATGGCTGTAGTACGCATCCCACTTGGGGTTGATGATGGCCCGATTGAATCGAACTCGGGACGAAACCGCCCGGACTATGTGGTCCGCGCGCTGTGACAGCTGGAAGTCGACCTCCGGATCGATCTCGACACCATAGAAGTTGCTGACCCAGACGTAGTCGATATCACGATCGCTGAGGCTCATGATATTGGATCGGCTGTCCGGACGTGTGAGACGATGCCCCCCAACCCGTCCTACTCCGGCGAATATCTGCCGTGTGATCAAGAACGGCAGCAGCAGGCCGATCGCTTGAAGATATCGGTCCTCATCCACTCGGATGAGATAGTTCTCGTGGCATCCGAACGTATGCCCGCCGAAATGATCGACGGAGTTATCGTGAAAACTCACGCGATCGGCGATCTGCAGGTCATCCAGCGCCGACTGTAGGAGCATTCGTCCTGCGCGATCGTAGAGCGCAAGGTCCGTCAGAGAGGCGCATTCGGGTGTCGCGTATTCCTCGTGACTCCCGACGGCGTCGATATAGAGACGGCCGCCGTTGATGAGGAAGCCCCCGGCTCCGGCGGGTTCGAACGCAAAATCGCGCGTGTGGATATCCAGCGCCCCAACCCGTCGGTTCTGGAATATGGTGTTCTTTACGATCTCGACGATGTCTTCCGGCTCGCCAAGATCCGAATCCCGCACGAAGCATCCGAACTCCGTCTCCAGACCGACGACACGTGGGAGCATCGATGCAACGCCTAGCTCTGCTCTAATCCGTTGCCGGCCGCGTTGTCCTCGATCAGCAGAGCAACGATAGGATCGAGATAGGCCGACTCAAGGAGGCGAAAACGGGCTTCACGGTTCGGAGCCCGTTCGAGGATCCCGGCCTCGACTCGGGCCGAACGAAGCTCTTCGCGTAGCCGACTGCGGAGGGCCCGATCGTCGTATGCCGCGCTATCGGAATCATCGTCGCGTCTTTCGTTCAGGACGATACTCCCGGTCGCCCAGGCGCGGAGCGCTGCCTCGATCGCATGTGAAAGATCAGGAAGGGAATCCCCCAGCGAAGCATGGAGCGTTTCGAGCATCCGATCTTCTGCGGCAGCGGATCCGGCCAGCGCGGCCCGATCGGTGTGCGTTGCGAACTCGCCGTCATAGTTCAGGATATAGAACCGATCTTGTTCGGCTACATCGCCGAGCTCGCCGAAGAGCGCGCGGATTATGGACGGGGCTCTCCATTGATCTCGGAATATCTCCTTCAGCGCCGGGCTGAGGGAAAATCCGACGAGGCGCTGCGCCGTCACGTCGTCCGGACTCCGCTGAAAACCTTCCCGCGCCGCGAGATCGACGGCTCCGAGCCGGATCGCCTCGATATCCGACTGGTTCCCGATAGCCGAGTATATGATGCGGTCGTAGATTTCGAACACCTTGCGCTGGGATCGCCGTATGGTGACGATCGCGAGGCCCTCGGTGCAGCTGACGCCGACAACAGGGCTGCCGAAACGCAGGCCCTCGTTCGCATGGTCCCGTCGCTGGCTCACGGCTTCGTTGAAGTCAAATGGAGTGAACGCCATGCGGTATTAGCCCTCTAGTTCCGTAATCTCGCTGGTCAGCTCTGCCAGCTCGGGTTCCGGTACGTCCTCGATGCCCTCGGCGCTAATCGTCTTTGCCAGCGGCAGCACTTTGGACCATCCGCCGGTCGCCGCGTCCAGATCCGCTGCGATATCGAGGAGGAACAGCGCCTCACGAAGGGCTGTACGGCGATCCATCGTGTGAAAAGGACCCCGGGTTCGCGCGATATAGTTGAACACCCCGCGGATCTGCATGGAGCCGGACCCGGCCGCAGCGAACTCTCCGCTCTCGAAGCGGGCTCCCATGACATCGTAGAAGAATATCCGCCCTTCTCCGGCCGTTCGGTCATACGTGCTCAGCAACGGTAGAAAGCCGCCGATCCCCTGCATTGCGGCGGGCAGCCCGGCCGCGATCACCTTCGCGAGCTCGGAGAGCTTGCCGTCCAGGCTCATCGGCTGGAGCTGGGAGCGTTCGAAGTACCGGAACGAATGGCGGAGGTACCGAACCACCTCCATCGAGCGCGCGTAGGATCCGGAGATGGCGAGGAGTGTGTAGTCGTCGATAGGGAGCACCTTCTCCGCACGATCGTACATCACGGCATAGTTGGCGGTCGCGCGTCGATCTCCGACGTTGATCACGCCGCCCGCGTATTTGACGGCAATGACCGTGGTGCCGTGCACTGCGGATCCATGCGACGGATGCGGCGCCGTGGCAGCCGGATTCGGCGCCGGCGGCTCCGGTATCGGGATTACAGGGGTCTCGCCGCTGATCAGCGCGCGAAGGTCGCGATGGGACATTAGCTACTGGCCACTTCGTTGGCGGTATCGCCGTGCGGACTCCGGGTCAACCTTCTTCATCCTTCGCAGGAGCTCATCCGATGTTGGCCGCTGCACATCGGGCTTGGACGGGCCGGTATCCGGCTTCCGCTCCGGTCCCGTCGGGGCCGGGCGCCGTAGTCGATCCTCAAGATGGATTATCATGGACGCACCTCATTCTTGATCCTGTTTCGTACCTTCTATACGTGTTCCTGTGGCCCGATATCGCCGAAGCGCGCGTTCTGTATCCGCCAGGGAACACGCCGCGGCCAGGTCCCTGTTCATTGGCTCGAGCGAGCCGTCGACCAGTCCGCTCATATCGAACACTCGGGCGCCGTCCTCCGATCGGAACGCGATCTCCGACCAGCTGGCGGCGATCATCCTGTCTCTATGATGAGAGACGAAATGGCCGCGGACGAACGCCCGCGTCGCGATAGGCGGCTCCCTGAGTGCCTGCTCGATCGCATCGTCGGTCACTACTCGCCGAATCGCACCCTCGTCCTCCAACGCGTGGTATAGACCTTCGGCAGGATCCGTGTCGTGATAAGCGAGGTCGACGCTCTGAAGCGCCCCCTGAGGATCCGCCTGGCCGTCGGTATGCTCTTCGAAGAGTTGGATCATTCGCCGTTTGGCGATCCAATCGATCCGATCACCGCATCGTTCCGGGTCTTCCATCAGATCATCAAGGGCTTCGGTCCATTCCGACAGCACCCAGTCTCTCTCCCGAAGATCGGAGCTGCATTCGCCTGCGGCGTCCCTGTAGGCTCGCTGGATCTCAATCGCCGACATCGCTGACGGATGACTGCCGCTGCGATGGACGGCGTCGACCGGCACCAGCGCGCTGAGGGACGGATCCATGGCGATCGCCCGCACCGCCGCCACTGGGTCGGTAAGGGTGAACGGAGGCGTCCAGCCGGCTTCCAGCGCATCGAGGACGAGCGCCAGGGAGCCCACCTTCATCGCCGTGGCCCATTCGCTCATGTTCGCGTCGCCGACGATAATATGGAGACGGCGATACAGGTTCTCATCTGCATGAGGCTCGTCTCGCGTGTTGACCAGAGCCCGCCGCGTGAGCGTGTCGACACTTGCGACGGTATCGATGTACTCGGCGCGTTGACTGATCTGATAGGAGGAGCCTCTATGCCTCCGCACGTCGTGACCGACTTTACCGGCGCCAGCGAATATCTGACGGGTGGCGAGAAACGGGGCGAGCGCGGCGATAAGAGTATCGGCCGGAATGGTTCTGGTGACCAGATACGACTCATGGGAGCCATAGCTCGACCCGTGGAAGTCCGTGTTGTTCTTGACGATCCGGGTCGCGCGGCCGGTACGCTGAGTGTAGAAGGCCGCGCACTGGCGCACGATCCGCTCACCGGCCCGGTCATAGCGGACCAGATCCTGCAGCGATATGCATTCGGGCGTACTGAACTCGGGATGGCCATGGTCGTTATACAATCGCGCACCACATGGAAGGATCCGATCGGCGTGCTCCTCGCTGATCGACCGAAATCGCGGGTCAGCCGAAGCGTACTCGACCTCGGAAGCGGGTCGGCGGAGCCGTTTGACTCGGTATCCCCGGATGTCCCGACGCGGATCTTCATGGGCGTAGTCCCATTTGTCGAAATAGGGTTGCGGACAGCAGAGAACGACCTCTCGGCTCTCCGCGATCATCTGTCCGGGTTCAATCCCATCGATGTCCAGGCCGTATTCCGTTTCGAGTCCCAGGAGTCGCGTCATGGATCATAGCCGCCGCGCGTATCGCTCCGCACTAACGGGGCGATCGGACGGCTTAGATAATATCGCGCTTTGAACTGGTGCGTTTGCGTTCAGGCCGAATAGGGCGAACAGCGGCGACGTTTTCCGGATCGTAGTCGAGCAGTTTCAACCAGTCCTCCTGAGCGTCGCTTTTCGGGAAGATCTCATTTTCCTTGTACTCGATCCGGGTCGCTTCTCGAAGGTCGTGGACTGTGATGCCCTCCACTTCGGAGCGGTTCTGAATGCTGCGACGTATCGCGAAATCCTTGGCTCGTTCTACAACCGAACGGATGAGGGCTCCACTTACGAGGTCTCGCCAATAGAGCGTCTCAACGCTGCCGTTACGGAGGAACACCTCAAGAAAACTCGTTTCGGTATTCCGCTGCCAGAGATAGTCGACGATGATGTCAAGCATCTCCTCTCTCGCCGCGGCAGGGTCGCCCTTATGCTGGCGAACGAGATCCGGATCCACGGGGATACCCGAATGGAGATAGATGCCGAAAATGTCCCGCGAGGCCTGCCGATCTGGCCGTTTGACCTTAACCTTACGGTCAATCCGTTCGGGCCGGAGGATGGCTGGATCGATATAGTCCGGGCGATTGGAGGTGAGGATGACGACGACATTGTCCAGGCTTACGAGTCCGTCCATCTCGGCGCAAAACTGAGGGACCACGGTGTTGGAGATGTTGAACCACCGGCCCGACGTTCGAGTTCGCAACAACGATTCGGCTTCGTCGATAAAGACGAATACAAGGCGCCCTTCTCTTGCGCGTTCCCTGGCCGTTGCGAAGATCTCTCGGATCATCCGTTCGGTCTCACCGACCCACATGCTCAGTACCTTGGGGCCATTGATATACATAAAGTACTCAGTGACTTTCGTGTGGGTGAGCTCTCGGTATTCGCGCGTCAGATTGTAGGCGGTGGCTTTTCCGATCAACGTCTTGCCGCATCCGGGAGGGCCGTACAATAAGATCCCTTTGAGCGGTCGCTTCTCAAATCGGGCATAGAGTTCCGGATGGAGCAGCGGGAGCTGGATCGCGTCGTTAATCACCTGGATGACGTGCTCCTGGCCGCCGACCTGGCTCCACTCCAGCGGTGGGACATCCTCGAGGAAGTAGTCTCGCGCCTCCTTCGTCGGATATCGCTCGATGGCCACCTTGAGATTCGGCTCGAGGCGCACTTCGTCGCCCGCGTGCAGCGTAACGTCTTGAAGATCCGTGGAGCGCTGGATTACGCGCGATTGTAGACCCTGAGGGTCGGTTGAGATACGGAGAAGACGGTCGTCGATCACGTCGCTGATTTTCACCAGCGGGCCTGCAGGGTGATAGCCCAGATCGCCGATCACCGCGAACGCCTCGTTCACCTTCACCCGTGAGCCGATCTTAGGAGTCCGCTCTTCCATCTCCGGGGTGACGCTTGCGACGTACTCCTGGTCGCCAATGGCGATACACGCCGTTCCGTCCGACTCCGGTCCGAGGTAGACCGCCACCCGGTTGGCAGGCGATGTCAGGCGTTTGAAGGTCTCTTCGTATTCGGCCTTGAGGCGCTGGGCCTCTTCGCTCTCCTTGCGCTGGCGTTCGATGATCATCCGGAGCGCATAGAGCTTGGCCAAACGCGGGTCGTCGTGCGTGGTGTCCTGGATGATCTCGGTCAGAAGCCGCGATGCGGATTGACGCCGTTTACCGCTCGCGTTGCCGAACGACGAATCGTCGTCTCCATCGATGAGCGGCTCGTGATCTATGGGTCCCATGTTCGGTATTCCTGATGCAGAGCCGATAGGCATGCACCCGACGGTTCATTGGGCGACTCTTTCGTCCGGTGTGGCTGTCGTCTGCCTTGTCTAGTACGAAACCGTACGCACGGAGAGGGCTATTTGGTTTCGCTCTAGAACGGTGATCTGGCGCTCGTACGATGCGGGGCGATTGGCTACCAGCCGCGCGAGGCCATTCGGTCTTCTTCATCGAGTTTGCGGACATCGATGGAGAACATAGCGTCACCGAGACCTTCAGAAACCTCCGCGACGACCTCGGGCTTATCATAATACGTATTCGCTGTGACGATGGCTTTCGCCCGAGCCGCGGGATTGGCCGATTTGAAGATGCCGGAGCCGACGAAGATCGCCTCTGCACCCAGCTGACGCATGAGAGAGGCATCAGCCGGCGTCGCAATCCCGCCGGCGCTGAAGTTCGGCACAGGCAGGCGGCCCGTCCGATGTATCTCGCAGACGAGATCGTACGGAGCGCCCATCTCTTTGGCGGCGGTCATCAGCTCCTCTTCGGGCATCGCCTGCAGCCGCCGCATGCCGCCCATCACAGCCCGCATATGGCGAACCGCCTCGACGACGTTGCCGGTACCCGCTTCGCCCTTCGTCCGAATCATCGCCGCGCCTTCACCGATCCGCCGAAGGGCCTCGCCGAGGTTGCGGCAGCCGCAGACGAAGGGAACGCTGAAGGCGTGCTTGTTGATGTGGTATTCCTCGTCGGCCGGAGTGAGCACCTCGCTCTCATCGATGAAATCGACGCCCAGGGATTCCAGGAGCTGCGCTTCGGCGAAATGGCCGATGCGCGCTTTGGCCATCACCGGTATGGACACCGCCGCCATGATCTCTTTGATGAGACGCGGGTCCGACATCCGCGCGACACCGCCCGTAGCGCGAATATCGGCCGGCACTCGCTCCAGCGCCATGACCGCACAGGCGCCGGCCTCTTCGGCGATCGTCGCATGTTCGACGGTGACAACATCCATGATCACGCCGCCCTTCAACATCTCGGCCAGACCGACCTTGTTCCTCCAGGTGGACTTTACTGTATCGATGTTTCCCATGGCGCAATCCTCTCGATCGTAACGTGCTTCGATCCTAGTATACCAGCGAGATGGATCAGCGCTCCCGTCGGAATGGCGTTGGTCGTAGCTCCGGTATCCGTCGGAGGTTCGGGGCCGCGAGGGATACGGACGATCTCAGAAGCGGAGCCCTTTGATATCAGCGCGGAAGACAAACGGGGCTCCGCAGGCCTTCGCCCATGCCTTCTTCTCTGTATCGAGAAGGCTCTTGATGATGCGCTCCTCGACGTCCTTTTTTGCGGCCGCCAGCTTCTTGTAGGCAGGCGAACCCGGTTGCTCCAGTTCCGCAGTGTCGATCCGAATCGCGATTCGCCGCCGAGTTCCGTTCGACGAGTCTTCCTCACGCTTCCTTGTCAGGGAAGCGAACACCTCTCGGCGAACGTCCTCGTACTCGGCAGCAGTCGCCACGACCGCGTTGCGGCTGTTATCGGAGAGCCCCGCAAGATCGGCAGTTGCAGGCTCCGCGAGCGCCAGCGCCCCTTTCCATTGGAGGCGGATCTGAGCCAGGCGCGCCCATTGTTTCTCATCCAGGATCGCCCGCAAGCGAGCCTCATGGTCTCCGGCCTGCTGTTCGACCTGATCCTCGGCCTGACGCGGGCCGCCGTTCGCAGAATCCGCGCCCAGGTTCAGCAATAGGCGGAACTGCTGCGGCGCCGCGAGGAGCGCCTGCAGCTCGTTCCTCTGACGAAGGCTGAGGCGAAGGCCATTCTGAACATCAGATCGTCTGATGAGCGATAGCGTCCCTGAGCTGGCCACGCGGATCGCCGGGGAGAGGATCGGAGCCGCCGATTCATCCGGAGTCTGAGCGGCGGCGCCCGGGTGTCCGACAAACCAAAATGCAGGCAGCAAGCCGATGATGGCGCGTCTCATATCCGGTATCTCCTCTGGCGACGATCTACGCCGCCAGAGGGTTGGACGAACAGGAGTTACCGGTCGTTACGCGCGCAAGCGGGCAATGATGGCGTCGGCCATCTGCGACGTCCCGACGGCCGATGGATCGCTCCGATCTGTCTTCATATCGTACGTTACGCTGGTGCCATCGGCAATCACGCCGGCGATCGCCTGCTCCAATCGATCTGCCGCCTCCGTCTCGCCGATATGCCGGAGCATCAGCATCCCTGAGAGGATCAGAGCGGTCGGGTTCGCCTTGTTCTGGCCTGCATATCGGGGCGCCGAACCGTGGGTTGGTTCAAAGAGGGCGACGCCATTTCCGATATTCGCCCCCGGCGCCATGCCGAGTCCGCCGATGAGCCCGGCGCACAAATCCGAGATGATGTCGCCGTAGAGGTTCGGCAGGATGAGAACATCGAACTTCTCCGGGTGCTGCACGAGCTGCATACAGATGGCGTCGACAAGGACCTCATCGTACGTGATCCCCGGGTATTCGGAGGCTATCTCACCGCAAACCCGATAGAAGAGCCCATCGGTAAACTTCATGATGTTGGCCTTCGCGACCGCGGTCACCCGCTTGCGGCCTGTCGATCGAGCGTATTCAAAGGCGAAGCGGGCGATTCGCTCCGTGCCGGATCGGGAGATCGGCTTGATCGAGATGGCCGCATCGGACCGGATCTTGCCCCCTCCCATCTCGATGATCTTCTGCGCATCGGGCGTATTCAGATCGAACTCGACGCCCGCATAGAGGTCCTCCGTATTCTCCCGGACAACGATGATATCGACGGTATCGAAGTGGGATTGCACTCCCGGATACAGGTGACAGGGGCGCAGGCAAGCGTAGAGATCCAGTTCCTTGCGCAGCGCCACGTTCACCGAGCGAAAGCCGGTGCCGATCGGCGTCGTGATCGGGCCTTTGATCGCGATCTTGTTCCGTCGGATACTATCCAGGACTCGTTGGGGCAGGGGTGTGCCCTCTGTCTCGGCCACGGCGGCTCCGGCGGTCTGTACATCCCAGTCAAAGCGGACGCCCGTAGCCTCCCATACCCGCATTGCGGCGTCCATCAGTTCGGGGCCGATGCCGTCCCCCGGGATAGCGGTGATACGATGAGTCATTCCATGCTGCTCCTATGTTGTGCGTTGTCAGCGCCGGGTTCTCGGCGATCTTGGTCTAGAGCGGGATGCGTGTGGGCGGGCTTTCATTGCCGACCCGATCGACAGCACGAACGAACGCCGCATCGACGTCCGTTCGATCGTCCAGCCGGAGATCCGCCTCCGCCGGTACGATCGTCGTCGACCATGCGCCGGCCCTCCGCACCTGAAGGGCCCATAGCCACGGCTTACTGCCGGAACCGGCGCGGACATGGATCGCCTCGCCGTGCAGCTGAGCGTGCGGCGCTCCCGGGCGCGACTTCGACAGCCACGGTGAGGCGGGGGGCAGCGCCGGCTGGGCATAGGGACCCGCGGCAAGCTTGTCGGCGATCCCGTCCAGATTGCGCAGCAGAACTCGCATACTGAAATGGACATTGCCCCCTGCACCCGGTTGAGACCGCGTCGCGGCAATCTGGTTCAGGATCTCCTGTGCGGCCCAGTTGGAGCTGCCGTCCTTGATGCGGCTGGTGAAGTTCCCGGGCCACAGATTGCGGCGGAGGGTGTTCTGCGAATCCCACCATTTGAGGAGGACCGGATAGCTCTGTCCCGGTGACGCAATGGACCAGTAGAGCTGCGGGGTGAAGTAGTCCACCCAGCCTTTCTGGAGCCACGTCTTCGAATCCGCGTAGATCTCCGCGTACGCATCGAATCCTTTGATCGAGGATGGATTGCCGGGCCTCCAGATGCCGAATGGACTGACACCGAATCGCACCCACGGCTTTACCGCCTGTTTCGCCTCGTACAGATCTCGAACGAGCTGGTTGACGGCATCCCTCCTCCAGTCCGCACGGCTGAGCTTGCCCCCGTTCGCCCGGTAGGCAGCCCATGTCCGCTCATCGGGGAAGTCGATGATCGCGCCTGCCGCATTCCGCTCCTTGTAGGGATAAAAGTAGTCGTCCAGATGGATGCCGTCGATGTCATAGCGCCGTACGACGTCCATCACGACGTCCAGAGTGTACCGACGGGTCCGGGGATCGGCAGGATCCAGCCACAGGTGCTTCCCATAAGTGCGCACGATCTCCGGCCGCTTCTTGCTCACGTGTCCCGACGGGATCCGCGACTTCGCCGACGGATGTTTCGCCCGATAGGGGTTGAACCACGCGTGCAGCTCGATGCCCCGCTTATGCGCTTCAGCGACCGCGAACGCCAGAGGGTCGTAGAACGGTTCGGGCGCCTTGCCGGCGACGCCGGTCAAATACTCGGACCACGGCTCGATCCGTGAGGCATAGAGGGCGTCGCACGCTGGTCGAACCTGAAAGATGAGGGCGTTGAGGCGGAGCCGGGCAGCGCGATCCATGATGGCGACGAGCTCGGCCTTTTGCCGACTGACGGGCAGCCCGGGTTCCGATGGCCAATCGATGTTCGCGACAGTTGCCACCCATGCAGCCCGGAACTCCCGGGCAATCGCCGGCGGCGTAACCTCGGCATCTGTGGGCGGCGTTTGCGCGCTCGCTCCGGCCATGGTCAGCAACACGGCGAGTAGGGGCGATATGCGAATCATCTCGAGGACCATCCTAACCTTCTCGTGGATCCGTAATCTCAAGTACGGCGCGGGTCTGCGCGTCCCGATATCGGCGGACGGCTTCGCGGAGCTCCGGATGGGCGGCGCCCGCGATGTTCGCCGCGAGTAGCGCTCCGTTGACCGCGCCCGCGCGTCCGATGGCCAGGGTGCCCACGGGTATGCCCGCTGGCATCTGCACGGTGCTCAGCAGGGAGTCGAGGCCTCCAGAGAGGCGGGTCTCCATGGGTATGCCGAGGACCGGCAGGACGGTATGAGCCGCGATGACGCCCGCAAGGTGCGCCGCTCCGCCTGCTGCGGCGATGATGACCTCGATACCTCGTTCCTCCGCGCTGCCGGCGTATTGTGCCACCGCCTGCGGCGACCGGTGCGCCGACAGGACGCGAACCTCGTGCGCGACGCCGAGCTCATCGAGCGTCCGGGATGCGTGTTCCATCACGGGCCAATCCGATTTGGAGCCCATTACGATAGCGATGATCGAGCCCATCGGCGCCTCCTGCTTCGGACCGCATACTACGAACCGGTCCGGTATGCCTGTGACATAATACACCCCCATGGGCAGTAGAAAGGCATCCGTGCTCGTCGGGATGAGCGGCGGGGTGGATAGCGCGGTGGCGGCCGCCCTCCTTTCGGAGGAGGGGTTCGAGGTCGTCGGTATCACCATGCGGCTCTGGACCGACCGCTCGGGCGATCCGACCGCGGGCGGCTGCTGTTCGCTGGCCGGTGTCGAGGTGGCTCGAAGGACGTGCGCGGAACTCGGCATCGAACACGTCGTGGTCGACCTTCATGATGAGTTCGAGCGGCACGTGGTCCAACCCTTCGTCGACAGCTATCTATCGGGCACGACGCCAAATCCCTGCGTACTGTGCAATCGCTTCGTCCGGTTCGATCGCCTCCTGCGCCTTGCGTCTCAGATGGGTCTGAGCCGCGTCGCCACAGGCCATTACGTCCGATCGGACTACGACCCCGGGTCAGGCCGTTATGCATTGCGGGTAGCCCGATGCATCGAGAAGGATCAGACGTACATGCTCTATCGGCTCACTCAGGATCAGCTTGCCGCTGCGATCTTTCCTCTCGGAGAGATGCCCTCGAAGGCGACCGTGAGGGACTGGGCGCGAAGCCGCGGCCTTTCGGTCGCGGCAAGGCGGGAGAGCCAGGACGTCTGTTTTGTCACCGCCGGCGGTTACGGCGAGTTCGTCGACCGTCGCAGCGGGGGGCGTATGCGAGCGGGATCCTTCATCGCCGAGGATGGCGGGATCGCGGGCGCTCATGGCGGCATCGCGAACTTCACGATCGGCCAGCGGAAGGGCCTCCCCTCGAGCGCCTCCGGGCCGAAATACGTGACCGGCATCGAGCCCGCCTCAGGAGCCATCCGGATTGGGCCCGAGGCCGATCTCTGGTCCTATCGACTTATGGCCGTCGAGCCGGTCTGGGTAAGTATCGACGAGCCCGTCGGCCCGATTGCCCTCCGTGGCCGTATCCGCTATAATGGCGTCATGAGCCGTGCTGTCGTCACCCCGGTGTCGGGCGGTCTGCGCGCCGTATTCGATATCCCGCAGCGTGCCGTTACGCCGGGGCAATCCGCCGTGTTCTACGATGACGATCGCGTCTGCTGCGGCGGCATCATCGCTACTGCGACGGAAGGAGCGCCTCGTTGACCGGTCGTGACTGGATTGAGATCGTACTTCTGCTGCTCCTGATCGCAAATCTGGGCGTCCTTTCGTCTGCGATGATCCTGACATTGAAGCGCCTGACCAGCCTATCGATCCGGCTCGATTCGGCGATGGAGGAGATCCAGCGGGATACGGTCAGGATACTGCAGGAGAGTCATACGGCCCTCACGCAGATGGGCTCCGCGCTGAGCACGCTCGATAACCTCCTGCAGAGCGAGGTAACGCCGACGCTGCAGACAGCGCGGTCAGCGCTCACGCACGTGGACGTCACCCTCAAGGGCGTGGCGGATGCGACGACCTCAGTACGGCGCATCGCAGCCGGGGCTGAAGCCCTGACCGGCCCGTCGGTGATCTCATCGGCGATTGAGCGCACGGCGGGCAGCGGTCCGGGGAGAGTCGCCCTGCTGGCGGCCGGTGCGCTGGCTCTATTTCAAGGTGTGCTGACACGACGAGGCCGCAGGTCGGCCAAAACCACGAAAGGGGAAGGACATGGAGAATCAGGATAACGAAAGAAGCGTCATGGTGAGTGTGCTGGCGGGGATCGGCATCGGTGTCCTCGTCGGGGCCATTGCGGGGTTGCTCTTTGCGCCGAAGCCGGGCAGCGAGGTTCGCGAGAACGTCGGCCATACCCTGTCCGATCTCGGCCACAAGATCAGCGAACTGAGCCAGCAGGTCGCCACCAGGCTGAAGACGGCCGTGGAAACCGGCAAGCAGGCCATGGAGGACAAAGTCCAGGAGGCGGATCCGAACGGCTCGCAGGCCGTCTGAGGCCACGGCTGAATCCATCTTCTCGTCGAACCTTGCCTGAGCCGTCCGGGTTGAAGGCGAGCACGTGACATCGGTGGGCGTGCGCATACCGTGGCGCCGGATCCTATCGGTGGCCGCGCCGACCTTCGTGGTCGCCTACTTCCTGTGGCGTGTGCGGGACATCCTCCCTCCGTTCCTAATCGCCCTGTTTACGGCGGCGCTGCTCGATCCGGCCGTCTGCCGCCTGACACGGAAGGGCGTGTCCCGTGCGCGCGCGGTCGCATCCCTCTTTGCGCTCGCAGGCGCTGTGGTCCTCCTGGGAGCGTTCTTAGTCCTCCCGTCCGCGATTGCGCAGGTCACGGAGCTCGGCGCCAATATCAGCGTCTACGCGGATAATCTCAGCGTGTCGTCCCGGAAGCTGACCGATCGGGCCGATGGCTGGTACGAAGAGCACGCGCGGACCCTGGGCATGCTTGGCCTCTCCGAAAAGCCCTCGGTCTTTGTCGCGCGCCAATCCGGGCCGTTGTCGAACAGCGTTCAGCAAGCTCTGACCGGAGTGCGTGATGCGGTGATCGGCCTGTTGGGCCAGGTGCTGTGGCTCATCATCATCCCGGTGTCGTTGTTCTACTTCCTCCTCGAATACCCTGCCATCCGATCCCGAGCTCTCGTCATGGCGCCGACCTCACGGCGCGCCCAGATGGACCGGGTCATCCAGGATGTTTTGAATATCTTCGGCGCCTATGTTCGGGGGCTTGCCAAGGTCTGCGTGCTCTATGCCGCGACGGCAGCGATCCTGTTCTGGATCCTGCGCGTGCCCTACGCTCTGTTCCTCGGGCTAGCAGCCGGGACGTTCTACGCGGTGCCCTATGTCGGCCCTGCGATGTCGGTGCTCAGCGTTGTCTTCATCGCACTGACAACCGGCAAGGCGCTGGGCGCGACGCTTCTCGTTGTCGGCCTCTTCATCGTGATGCACGTCTCGTTCGACTACGGCGTAACGCCGAGGGTTGTCGGCGGATCCGTAGGGCTGCATCCACTGGTCAATATCTTCGCGATTATGTGCGGGGTAACTCTGTTCGGCGTATGGGGGATGATCCTTGCCGTGCCGGTGGCCGCATCGGTCCAGAAAACCCTGGTTCAGCTGGCGCCCCGGTACTTCGCCAGCGCTGATCCATCGGAGGACGTGGCTGAGGATCCGTCGCCGTCCTGACATGGACGGGAGCCGATTCCCGGTTCATGAGCGTCGGCTCGATCATCCGCCAGGCGCCCAGGGGAGCCGGGGACATCGAGCCCGGCCTGTACCGTCCGATCCGAAAGCGCCTGCCCGATGCGCGAATGCGGGTTATTGACACGGCGCTGACGGTTCCGTATACTTCTGTAGCAGCGATAAGCGCTTAGGCGTCGTTTCGCAGTCGATACCCGCGTTGCCGCGAAAGGACCACAGGACACTCCACGAGGACAGGGGACATGCCTCCGATCGAGATCGAACAGAGCGCACCGCTGATGTCGCTATGCGACTTCGACCGGATCATCCGCGAACACCATCGCTGCGCTTTTCGGTTCGCTTATCGGATGACCGGCAACCGTGAGGACGCCGAGGACCTGACCCAGGATGCCTTCCTGCGCGCCTATCGAGCCCGGGACCGATACGACGGCGCACGGCCCTTCGACCGATGGCTCTATCGGATCATCGCCAACCTCTTCGTCGATCGGCTCCGGACTCGCCCGCGTACCGTGCCGTTGTCGCTGGATCTGAGGGCTGGTTCGGGCCGGACGCAGGAGATGTACGCCGAGATCGCCGATGAAGACGCAGACCCGTCCCGGCTTGTCCTGCGCGATATCGTGGACGAGGAGCTTCAGAAAGCGTTGAACGCACTGCCGATGGCGTTTCGACAGACGGTACTTCTGACCGATGTCGAGGGGTTATCGTACGAAGACGCGGCAGACGTTCTGGATTGCGCGGTCGGTACGGTCCGATCCCGACTGCACCGTGCGCGGCGACTGATGCGGACGCACCTCTCTGCCGGCGCGGCGTCGCGCGACCTCGATCACGGCATCGTCGACTGACGCGGCTTTAGATGCGGTGGGCAGCGACCACCGCGTTGCCGGCGCAATCTGATTCCTGAAAAGGCCGTATACGGAAGTGCCCGTACGATCCGCTAGGATCGTACGGGCACGATGATCGACGGACGAACGCTAGAGTTTCGACTTCAGCTGTCCTTCTGGGTAGTGCAACCTGCGAACGGCAGTTTGTTACATCCCATCAAACGCTCTTCTACGTGGAACTCAACGACGCGCACTAACGGTTTCACGTATTGACGTCGCTCTATCTGTTGATCTGAGCTCATATCGATACTCCTGGCTAATGGGTGATGGGCAACCTTCAATCCTATCAGGAGTATATCCTATTTGACGCAGTACTTGAAGTAGGAACCCCAGCCCGTGCGGAACTGGCAGGTGCCCTTCGCCCATGCCGTCTCGCAATCGCCCTGAACCACTTCGCCGGTTACGGGTACGGCAAATCCGAAATGCTGATTATGCTGGTAGTTACCGCCGGGATCCGGGGTCTGAGGATCGCCGACTACCAGGGCAAGATCGTCGCAAGTCGGCACGAAGCTCGCACCGTTGGCGATCACGTCGTCCAGAATAGCGGTGACATTCGCCACGTTTGCGCCGAAGCTCGAGATTGCCAGTCCATTGGTGATGTGCCAGATGGCGACCTGGATGTCGACCACAGAGTATGGGCCGCCGTTGCCGCAGTCGATGACATAGGGCTGATTGATCAGGTAGTTCAGATAGTTAATAGGTGATCCAGATAGGGCAGCCGCCTGAGAGCCTAGAAGCGCTGCAGCCGCTGGGTTCGGCGAACCGTCGGGAAGGAGCGAGAAGACATAGGCGGTGCCATAGGTCACCTCATTGCCAATCGGGCCGTTGTAGTCGAGGCACCACGACAAGAATGTTCCGAACGTCGTATGCGAGGTGAAGTAGCTGCTGATGTAGCCTGCCCACTCAACATTCAGGTCCGTGAGGCCGCCTGGCAATGCAGCTGCCGCCGCTGCGTAGTCCGGCACGCATCCGCCAGAACCTGCAGTATCTTCACACACATCGGCGTGGGCGGCGATGTAGAGCGGCTTGCAGCCAATGGGGATCTCGTAGACGTCTACGGTGACCTTATCGAGGCCCTCGTGCTTGTAGGGGAAGCGGCCGGGGGCGGACTTCGACGGTGCGCAGGTCCCCACATACAGGTGGGTGGTGTTCATCACCCAGCCGGATGAGGACGTATCGTAGGTGACGCGGAGCATCTTCTTACCGCCAGATTTGTACTGCTCCACAGTGAGGGTTCCGACCGGGGTCTTCTGTCCCGCGTAGAGGGTCTTCGTCACGCGATTGTAGGTATCACAGGCAAGAGACTGGACAGAGAGAGTCGCGAGGCAAAAGACGGTCAGGAGCGCCAGGCTCCCTTTCAACAACGTGCGCATTCTGATTTGATCTCCCTGACGGCATTGGCCGTCGCGCGTTCATATTCGGTAACGTCTTCGCACCATGAAATGTGCGTTCGCATTACTATACGCCCGATTGTCCTACAAGCGCAAGGCATATGTCCTACAAAGCGTGTGGCGATTTTGTAGGATTATGCGTAGGAAGTGTCTGTAGGACAGCAGGGGAGAACCCGCGTTGGAGCAAAGCGGGACTGCCTCTGACCGGCGGCAGTCCTGTGACGAGGCGTGCGCTGTGGTGGTCGACCCGCCGGGGAACGGGGCGTAACGACCGGCCCGATGCCTGGTTGGGAGAGGCTAGAGGAGCTGCAGCGGCATGAGCACGCCGCAGTATTCGCCGTGGCGAGCCTCTTGATCGGGTTCGACCCGCGGCCTGATGAGCGCGGCCTTACCCGGATCGGTCATCTCGAAGTCCACGCCTTCCGTATCGATGGCGGACAGTATATCGAGCAGATGGTCGGTGTGGAACGCCGTTTCGATGTCGGGGCCGTCCACGAGGGCTTCGATCTCCTCGACCGCCTTGCCGCCGGGCGACGCTTCGGCGCGTAAGACCAATCGCTGCTCATGGGTTCGCATCTCCATGCGATTGTCCGCGCTGCGCGCGACGATCGAAACCCGTTTGACCGCTTGCTGGAACGGGCCGGTGGGCAGACTGATCCGCGTCTGCCAGTTCTGCGGGATCACGCGCCGATAGGCGGGGAACTGGCCCTCGATGAGGCGCGTGTATACGCGAACCCCTCCGGACGTTACGAACTCGGCCTGCTTTTCGGTCAATCGAACCGCCACATCGCCGGTATCGTCATTGAGGCATCGTGCGAGGTTGGCAAGCGCCCGGGCCGGCACGATCACCTGCATCGCGCCCTTCGCATCGGATACGGGGGCAGAGCGGATCGACATGCGCAGGGTATCCGTCGAGACCATGGTGAGCGTCGATTCGCCGAACTCGAGCAGAACGCCGGTCAGTTGCGGACGGCCCTTGTTCTCCGCCAGCACGGCGAAGATCGTCTGACGTATGGCCTGTCGGAGCAGGGGCTGCGCCACTCGAAAGCCGACCGTGTCGTCCACTTCCGGCAGTGTTGGATACTCCTCGGGCGCCTGGCCTGCGATGCGGTAATCCGAACCCGGTATGCGGATGGCCGTAGAGTGGCTCCGATCGGCGGCGATGGTGATCTCGCCATCGGGGAACGTGGCCAGAAGATCGGAGATCAGCTTCGAGGGCGCCGTGATCGCCCCGGGCTGCCGCACATCGGCGGGTACCGTCGTCGCGATGCCGAGCTCCAGATCGCTGGCGCTCAGGAGCAGGCCTCCTTCCACGGATTGGATCAGCACGTGGGTAAGGATGGGGAGGGGGTTCCGCTCCGAAACGGCATGCCCGACGAGCTGCAACGCCTCGCTGAGCCCTTTACGAGAGCATATCGCCTCCAGCGTAGTGGAATGTGCCTGTAATGTGGTCGTCATGATATCGCCCTCCTCAGATACTCCTCGTACCCGTATTGATTCGCCGGCGAAACGCGGTCTCCTGCGGCCCTGAAGGGAGACTTCGTGATGACGCGAACCTATTTCGGGCAAGCGCGGGTCGCGCGCTGCGGCATCGCCCTCCGTTCCGAAACCGGTACAATACCCGCAACGCCTCTCTGACGCGAGTCGGTCGGCGATCACGATCATGCCCTCCATCGTCTCGCGACTGCGGTGTTCCATCCTTCTGCGCGTGGGTTTGCTGCCCGAGGCGACGCGAACGGCGTGGGCCTGGGAGCTCGTGTCCGGGGCCTGCGCTGGCGTTTATACGGGGAGCGTATGGACCTTTGCGGGCCGGATCGCACGGGCCGATATGCACGCGACCGGCGTCCAGATGGGCTGGTTCGCGGCCGCGCCGGCCGTTGGCTATGTATTCGCGACCGTGTGGGCGCGCCAGATGGAGGGGCGCTCGAAACTCCCGTTTGTATACTGGACGTGGCTCATCGCCAGAGGCTTGTTTATCCTCACTCCGGCTATCCGTACCCGCGATCAATATATCCTCCTCGTCTGCATTACGCCCATCATCTTCTCGATCTCGAGCCCGGCCTATACAGCCGTGATGAAGGACATCTACCCGGATGCCTACCGGGGGCGGCTCATGAGCGCGGTCCGGATCGTGCTCAACGTCGTAACCTTCGGATCTGCGCTGATTGTCGGGCGCCTGCTTGATGCCGGTGTCGATTGGCGCACGGTCTTTTGCGGAGGCGGCGTATTCGGGGCTCTGAGCGCGTGGGCGTTCAGTCGGATCCGCCCGGTGGCCATGGATGAGCCCGTCGAAGCCATCTCAACCCGTGCGTTCGTGCTGGACACATTCGCGATCCTCAAGCGGAACCCCGCCTATCGCTGGTTCACCGCGTCCGTCTTCGTCTACGGTTTTGGCAATCTAATCGCGGCGACGCTGTACCCGGTCTATCAGGTGGATCGGTTCCATATTACCAACACCGAGGTGGCCAATCTCCAGAACGTCGGCGCGGTCTCGACCATCGTCGGCTTCTTCTTCTGGGGCTCATTCATGGACCGGCGGGGGCCGCTGGCGACCGTATTCCTCTCCATCGTGATCATCTGCGCGATGCCGATCGTCTACGCCTGCGCGCCGAGCGTAGAGTATCTGCGATGGGCGGCTGCGGCCGGCGGGATCGCGCTCTCTGGTATCGAGCTCGGCTATCTGAATACGACGCTGTTCTTCTCGGAGCCGGGGAGGGCGGCGCAGTACCAGGCGCTCCACTCGAGCCTGTTCGGGATCCGGGGCAGCATCGCCCCGCACGTGGCGATTCCGCTGATGGAGCGGTTCGGGGCGCAGAGGACGTTTTGGATCGCCGAAGTCATCATGCTCGTCGGTCTGCTGCTGCAGGTGGCCTCGATGAACGGATATCGCCGACGAGCATCGATGGACGGGGAGGATGTACCGGTATAATGCTGCGATGCACTATTCCCGGACTTCTGCGGCAACCGGCGGTATGATGACGCAGGGCTTATGAATCGTCCTCGCATCCTCGTCACCAACGACGACGGCATCCATGCGCCAGGGCTGCTTGCGCTGAAGCGAGCCCTGGAACCGATCGGTCAGGTGTTCGTGGTCGCGCCGGAGCGGCCAAGGAGCGCCATCGGCCACGCGGTTACCCTTCATAAGCCGTTGCGCCTTCGCGAGACCTGTCTTCCGGATGGATCTCCCGCCTGGGCGTCGAGCGGCACGCCTACGGATTGTGTCTCGCTGGCCTATGAGATCGTCATGCAGGGTCGGGCGGATCTGGCTTGCGCGGGCATCAACGATGGCGCCAATCTCGGATGGGATGTCACCTATAGCGGCACCGTAATGGCGGCCATGGAGGCGGCCATCCTCGGCGTGCCGGCGATCGCGATCTCGGTGGTGGCCGACGGCGATCATCCCGTTGCGCATTACGAGAGCGCGGCGTCTGCGGCGGTGGATATCGCGCAGCGGGCGCTGTCGAACGGTCTGCGGGCGCATACGTTGTTGAACGTGAACGTGCCGGACGGTCGACCGGAGCGGCCCCGGGCGATTGAAGTAACCCATCAGGGACGGCGCGAATATGTAGACAGGGTAGTCACCCGACAGGATCCGCGGGAGTCGCCGTACTACTGGCTCGCGGGCAATATCAAGGATGAGAACGGTCAAGAGGGTTCGGACATCGAGGCCATCCGGCGGGGCGCGGTGAGCGTTACACCGCTGGAGATCGATATGACGGCCGTCGATCTGATCGGCGAGGTCCGTGCATGGTGGGGCCGCGATCGGCAGTCGCCAACTTCTACGGAGGGACGTTGATGGGAAAAACCAGATATCTGGCGTACATAGCGATCCTGATGGTCATGGCTGGCAGCGCGTTGTCGGCGCCGCTGGAACCGGTTGCAATCAGTGGGTCGATCATCCGTGCGCACCTGGAGTACCTCGCGGGCGACGTTACTCGCGGGCGAGGAACGGGGGATCGCGGCAATGAGCTTGCCGCGAAGTACATCGCCGACCACTTCCGCCGCTGGGGGCTTGAACCGATCGGAACGTCCCGTCAGCGAGATCCATCAGCGCCCATGGACGGTAAGGGCTACTATCAGCCGTTTCTTTTCCCGGCCGGATCACAGCGGAGCCGCGACAACAATCATCTGAGCATCATCGCAGGCGGCTCGACCAGGAAGTGGACGCTGGGCAGGGATTTCGAGCCGTCGACCGCTTCGTCCACCGGCAACGTTGTTGCCGATGTGGCATTCGCGGGCTACGGTATTCGCGGGGCGACTCGAGACGACTACGCCGGGCTCGACGCCAAAGGGAAGATCGTCGTCGCAGTCTTGCCGCCGGAGGATCCGAACGCCCGCCCGCGGTTTCGCGGCATGGAGGTGTTTCGCCGCGTGCAGTCCGCCCGAGACGCTGGCGCTGTCGCCCTCCTGTTGGGGCTTGCCGGTCCCGACGATAAGCCCACGTTCAGCGCTGTAACCCGCGCGATGGACTCCGGCTTACCCGTGGTCTCGGTCCGCCAGTCGGTGGTCGCCGATATCCTGAAGGCGGCCGGGAAGGATCCGAGCCTGGTTCTAAACAGCGTTGCGGATTCGCCGGCGTCCTTCGATACGGGCATCAAAGCCTCCGTCCAGACCGAGGTAACGAAGGTGGATGAACCCTCGGCCAACATCATCGGCCTCCTGCCCGGTTCGGACCCGGAACTGGCCAAAGAGTACGTTGTCATCGGCGCGCACATGGACCATCTCGGCATGGGCGGGCCTGGATCGCTGAACGCGGGAGGCGGCCCTGCCGTCCATTATGGGGCTGACGACAATGCCTCGGGTACGGCTGGCCTTCTGATGCTCGCGGAATACTTCGCCACGCGGCCCGTTCGGCCGAAGCGAAGTCTGGTTTTCATGGCCTTCTCCGGGGAAGAGCTCGGCCTGCTGGGATCTGCGCACTACACGAAGAGTCCGATCCTGCCGCTAGATAAGACCGTCGCGATGTTGAACCTCGATATGATCGGCAGGCTGCAGAACAATCAGCTGACCGTCATCGGCATCGGCAGTTCGTCGATATGGGATCCGCTGTTGGATGAGGTGAACAAGACCGCATCGTTTCAGATGAGTCGATCCAACGTCGGCATCGGCGGCAGCGATCACCAATCCTTTGATCGCGCCCGGGTGCCGGTTCTCTTCTTCTTCAGCGGCATGCACCCTGACTACCACCGGCCTTCGGACACGGTTGAGAAGATCAACATCATGGACGAGGTCAGGATCGTCGAAATGGTGGCGGTCATCGCCGATCGGGTCGCGAACACGCCGGAACGGCCCGATTACCGGGAGCCCTCCACTCGCGCGGGCATGGCCGCCAATCCGGCTCCGCGAGGCCCTCGCGTCTCGGTCGGGATTATCCCGGAGTATTCGAGCGACGCAGCTGGCCTGCCGGTGAGCGGGGTTCGAGCTGGCGGTCCGGCGGAAAAGGCCGGTATCAAGGCGGGAGATGTGATCATCAAGGTGGCCGGGAAATCGGTGCGTAACATCGAGGACTATATGGCGGCCCTGACCGATCTCGAGCCGGGCGCGAAGACCGAGGTGGTGGTCCGCCGGAACGGCAAAGAGATCACCGTTACCGTAACCCTGGCGGAGTCGGTACGCTGATGCGCCTGATCATCGGCGGTCTTGCCGCGCTAACCTCCTTCATCGCGGCAGGTCTGCAAGCCCCGCAGGGACCGCTGCAGGCGCTTCGGGATGATCGAGAAGTCCACCTGGGCAACGTCCGGCAGGTGACGACGACCGGCGGATATGCGGAAGCGTATTGGAGTTCGAACGGGGATAAGCTCATCTGTCAGGTCCGGCGCGGCGATATGAAGGCCGATCAGATGTTCGTTCTCAATGTCGACGGTACGGATGAGCGGCGGGTCTCAGACGGTACGGGGCGGTGCACCTGCGGCTACTTCCTGCACGGCGATAAGGAGATCCTTTACTCCAGTACCGCGGGCTGCGCAGAGGAGCCGCCGCCGCCGCCCGATCGATCACAGGGCTATGTCTGGCCAGTATGGAACATGTATGCCATCTATCGAGCGCAGGCGGATGGCACAGGGGCCCGGCCTATTCTGCCGCGGACGGTGCAGAAAGGAACCCGAACGGCCTATTACGCCGAGGCGACCGTGTCTCGGGATGGCACACGGGTGATCTTCACATCGAACATGGACGGCGATCTGGATATCTATTCGATGAAGCCGGACGGATCAGATGTCCGACGGTTGACGAATCGAGAGGGGTACGACGGCGGCCCGTTCTATTCGCCCGACGGTACGATGTTCGTCTGGCGAGCGTATTATCCGCCGAACGCACAGGTCCGGGCGGAGTACCGGGACTTGCTGGCCAAAGAGCTGGTTAAGCCCAGTCGGATGGATCTATGGGTAGCACGGGCCGATGGAACCAACCCCCGGCAGGTGACGAACCTCAAGGCGGCCAGCTTTGCGCCGAGTTTCGCGCCGGACGGTAAGAAGATCATCTTTTCGAGCAACCATCACGATCCGGCCGGGCGCCAGTTCGACCTGTTCCTCGTCAACCTCGATGGATCAGGCATGGAACAGATCACCTATGGCGGTGAGTTCGACTGCTTCCCGATGTTCAGTCCGGACGGAACCAAACTCGTGTGGTGCTCGAATCGATACGGTCCGAGCCGACAAACCGACATCTTTATTGCGGACTGGATCCCCTAGGTCGCTCCGTCACGAAGGATCATCCGACGGACGCGACGGAGGAGGTCCGGGGTTATCTCCCTGTAGCCAAGCTGACCGCCCAAGAGCCGGCCCGCCGTGTAGGTCGCGCCGGGGCGGGTGACCAGCCCGCGGAAGCATGCCCGGGGAAACGAATAGAAGACTCGAGCAAGGTTCGACGCCGCCGTGAGCTCCCGCCCGATTTCCTCGTTGATCCTGCTGGTGTAGCGGTCCGGACGGCCTTCGATGATCGTCTCCGCGGCGATCTTGCCCGACCGTACGGCGTTCAGGATGCCGTCGCCAAAAAGCGGACCGACCAGTGACGCCGCGTCTCCAGCAACGAGGATCCGGTCATCGGCGGCATTCAGGTTGCGTGGACCCGCCCATGTCGGAATCGGATGCGCGTACAGGCGGACCTGACTCCAGTCGGGCCGCAATCCGAAGGATGCTGTAAGCCGCTGTATCGCTCCGGTAAGGAGATCCTTAGCGTGGGGCGGCGCCGGTTCTCTGGCTGGCCGGAAGAAGCCTGCGCCGATGTTCACGTGCTCCGCATTGGGAAACGCCCATGCGTAGCCGTTCTTGATCAGGCCGTACTCCAGATGAATCATATCCGGGCGGAGCGTCTCGGAGGATGCCTGCCAGTCCACGGGGACCAACGCCTCCATGGCGACACTGACCCTTCCGGCTTTCGGCGTTTCGAGAAACGTCCGGCCGATGCCGAGGGCGCCGTCCGCTAACACGACATGAGGCGCCGACGCGCTCCACGCTGGGCTCGCACTGCGGCTGGCGCCCAGCGTGACGCCCCGCTCGTCCGGGGCAACGCGGTCTATGACGACGTCGTCATAGACAATCGCCCCCCGCTCGGCGGCGGCCTGCACCATGCAATGATCGTAATGGGACCGCCGGACGCAGAGAATCCGGGTATCCGATCCTCCGCTCGCCCGTAGGAGCGGGTATTCGGCAGCCTCGCCAAGGTTCCATGTGTGGCGCGCTCGCGTGATGATCCGATCGGCGAAGGCATCTGTCGGTACACCTGGCCACAGCGATGCAGCGGACATCGGGATGCCGCCGCCGCAGGTTTTATGGCGCGGGAGGCGGTGGCGCTCCACCAGACAGACGCGAAGTCCGGCCGTTGCGGCGGCAATAGCCGCAGCGCTGCCGGCTGGCCCAGCGCCGACGACGATCAGATCGTACAGCATGGGAAAGCAGCGGAGGCGAGGTCAGGGCGGCGCCAGGCGGCCCGACGACATCCCGCGTCGCACGATCGTGTTCGATTCGTATGTTCGATCTTAGCAGACACGGCGAAGAAGCGGTAATCCCCTTTGATGACGCGGTTCGCCGGGCGTGCGGTACAATGCCCTGTACATGCACTATACGCTACGGGCCAGCGACCCTCCTGCAATTTCGCATAAGGCGATGTGGGCAACCCTAAGGTGCAACAGTCCCCGGTGAGCCGAAGCCAACCTTCAGTGAACGGCCGCGATGGAAGCGGCGCCCGGTTTGCGTGGCTCATCGGTATCGCGGCGCCTCTGTCCTCTCTGGTCGTCCTGATCGCTGTGATGTCCGTCATTGCCGGCCCCGAAGGCTTTCGGACCTCGCGGAACTGGCATACGATCATCCAATCCACATCGGTAGTCGCCATCCTGGCCGTCGCCGAAACCATTGTGATCATCGCCGGCCATATCGATCTCGCGGTCGGCAGGGTGCTTGCCCTGTCCGGCGTTCTCGCCGCAACCGCGATGGTGGACCATGGTGCAGGCGCTGGCGTCGGCGTCGCGGCGGCGCTGATCGGTGGGGCCTGCTGCGGTCTTGGCAGTGGCCTTCTCACTGCGTACGGCCGGATGCCGGCGTTCATTGCCACGCTCGGCATGATGGGCGTAGCGAACGGCCTCGCGTTGATGGCGGCTCGCGACGCCAACATCAGCGGGCTTGCGCCCGGCTTCGATGCCCTCGCCGTTGGCCACCTGTTTGCGGCGCCTGGAATCGCGGGCGTGCCGTACCCGTTGGTGCTGATGGCCCTAGCGGCCGGAGGCGTCCATTTGATCCTCACCCGAACGGCTTTCGGCAGACGCGTCTACGCTGCGGGTGGCAATCCGGATGCGGCTCGGCTCTCGGGCGTATCGCTGCGGCGTGTGACGATCTGGGTTTTCATCCTGTCCGGATTCCTCTCCGGCTTTGCCGCGATTATCCACGTCGCCCGAACGGGTGGAGGCCAGCCTACCGCGGGCGTAGGGTTGGAGCTTCAGGCGATCGCGGCCACGGTGATCGGCGGTACAAGCCTGTCGGGTGGTTCAGGTGGGGTGGTTGGGACCGTGATCGGGGCGTTTCTCATGGCCGTGATCCAGAACGGGTGCGACCTGAAAGGGATTCATCCCCATTTCCAGGTGATGATCATAGGATCTGTCATCTGGCTTGCGGCTCTGTACGACGGATTTCGTCGACGGAGTGATGCTCGGTGATCTCGTGGGCAACCCCGGTTGGTTTCGGCATTCCATGAAGGGATCTGTCGAGGCGAACCCTGCCCGCACTACCCACTAAGGAGGCCTGATCATGCGCAACGCGGAAGAACTGGTCGAGGACGTAATCCGACAGTATCAGGATTATGTGAACCCGGGTCTGGCGAGCCTCATGCGTTTCGCCGGATTCGGCGACGTTGAGGCGTCCGCAAGGGGATGCATCGTAACGACGGCAACCGGCGCGGAGTATCTGGATTGCCTGGGTGGATACGGTGTCTTTACCCTGGGCCATAGCCATCCACGGGTCGTGGAGGCGGTGCGGCGCCAGCTCGAAACGATGCCGCTATCGAGTCGAACGTTCTTCAGCGCACCGGTTGCCGAACTGGCGGAGCGATTAGCCCGAATCGCGCCTGGAGCTCTCCAGTACACCTTCGTGTGCAATAGCGGTACGGAAGCGGTCGAGGGGGCGTTAAAGATCGCCCGGCTCGCCTCGGGGCGTCACCGCTTCATCTGCACAGTGGGCGGGTTCCATGGCAAGAGTATGGGATCGCTCTCTGCCACCGGCCGGGAGGTCTTCCGGCGTCCGTTCGATCCTCTCGTGCCCGGCTTCGTCCATGTTCCGTTCGATGACGTACAGGCGATCGCCGACGCCATGAACGACGAGACCGCCGGAGTGCTGGTCGAACCGATCCAGGGGGAGGGCGGCATCCGATGTCCGAGCGATACGTATTTGCCGCGGCTGCGGGAGATATGCGACGCGTCCGGAGCCTATCTGATCCTCGACGAGGTGCAGACGGGCATGGGGCGAACCGGGGCGATGTTCGCGTGTGAACACTATGGCGTTGCGCCCGATATCATGACCCTGGCCAAGGCGCTCGGCGGAGGCGTCATGCCCATCGGGGCGGTGATGGCGACGCCGGAGATATGGTCCCGCGCGTTTACGGAGAATCCATTACTGCACACGAGCACCTTCGGGGGCAATCCGCTCGCCTGCGCCGCCGCCATTGCGACGCTTGAGGTCATCGAAGCAGAAGGGCTCGTGGCGGCCGCCGCTGAGCGCGGATCCCAGATGCGGGCTGGACTCGCCCAGATCCAATCACGCTTCCCGGAGGCCCTCGTCGAGGTAAGGGGGAAGGGCTTGCTTCTCGGCATCGAGTTCGCGGTCAAGGATGTTGCCGAACTAACGATCAACGGTATGGCGCGGCGCGGGGTCATTGCGGCGTATACGCTGAACAATCCGCATGTCATCCGCCTGGAGCCGCCGGCGGTGATCTCGGAGGCGCAGGTCAGCCGCGCCATCGAGGTCATCGGAGAGGCGGTCGCTGAGGCGGTCGAAATGCTCTCCGATCTGTAGGCGCGCCGCTCGTCGGGTATGCCCGTGCGGATGGGAGAATCGCGCCGGCGGAGCCAACCGATAGCCCGGGTTGATGCCCGGGCGCAGTCGTGAATCCGTGCCGCCGCTTTGACCGGACGGCCGGCGCTGACCCTCTCGATCCGGGGCCGCACGCTCGTGGCGTGGTAACCCCTGGCTCAGCCGCAGACTCGATCGATCTGCTTCAACGTGTCCGCTGTCAGCGAGCGAAGTTCCACGCGATGGTAGCCCGCGACTCCGGTGCAGAGCGTATCGTGAACCGGTTCGGCCCACCGCTCCGGGATATTCCCGCGGCCAAGCAGCGCGCCCATGATCGAACCGACCGTCGCTCCATTGCAGTCGGTATCGAAACAGGGTTGGACCGCACAACAGATGGCCCTCCCGAAATCACCCTCGCCCCACAGTAATCCGAGGGTAACGATCATCGCATTCGATATCGTATGGCACCAATCGTGGGCGCGGTTCTCATCCCAGATGCCGTGGATTCGATCCACCGCCGTGTCGTAGTCCGTACCGTCCGCATGCCAGGAACCGACCTGACGAACGCTTTCGGCAAGGCGCGATCGTTCGGGTATGACGGACAGACCCGCCTGGAGAACGTCGTGGACCGAGCTGGCCCCAAATGCGGCGGACACCATTGCTGCTGCCCACATCTCACCGTAGATGCCGTTCTTCACATGGCTGATGCAGGCATCCCGCCATGCAAACTCGGCCGCCTTCTTCGGGTCTCCCGGGGCCGCATATCCCCAGAAGTCCGCGCGTATCTGAGCGCCGATCCACTCGCGATACGGATTTCGGACCACGGCGGATCGGGGCGGTTCGATAAGGAGCGCGAAGTTGCGATAGGCGACCCGCTCCGCTGTGCACGTATGAAGCAGCGGGATGTCGGTCATCCAGAAGGTTGCGACGTCCTCGGGGGTGAAGGATGGCCCGAACCGATCCATGATCGCGAGGCCGCTCACCGTATAGTTCGTATCATCGTCCTCCGGCATGCAGCGAACGCGATCGACGAACGCGCCGTTCGGGTTCAACTCGTACCGTTCGCGGACCTCCGGCGTGGCCGCGTCATATCGGAAAAAGTCGGTCAAGGGCCACCGATCGAGGTCGCGAAGATAGCCCCACATGCGGGGACGCCTCCAGCCTTCAACCGGCTTCCCGAGCAGGCATCCGACGCAGCGGCCGGTCCAGGCTCCGTACACGCGATCTTCGATCGTACTGGCGTGAACCTCGAGCGTCGGAGTCGCTCCAGTCGATCTTGCGCGGATACCATCCAGATCGGAGGGTTCATCGTAGCGATAATCTGCGCGTAGGGGCAGGGTAACCGTCCGATCGAGCAGGGCTTCGGCGGCAGGCTGATGGGCCGGATTCTCCAGATCCAGGGCAAGAACCGTATCGAACTCTCGTTCGATCAGAGTAAGATCGCGGCCCTCCTGTGCGCATTGGAGCCGTTCGGTTTCGATGTCGGCGTTCGACAGATAGAGCCAGATGTGCTTCATCGTGGGGCCTCCTCCGGAATGCTCATGGTACGTCCACGCTAATCGTATCGCTCGCGGCGAGTCCGGCGCCGTTATGGACCTGTATCTCCAGCGAGCGCTTGCCTTTCGTAAGGCCCGTTGCCTTCACACGGAACCGTTCCAGGGTCGAATCCGCAAGACCATCCACCGGATAGGCGGCTCGCCACTCGCTGCCGTCGATCCTCCATTGCGCGCCGGTGATCGTAGTCAGCGTCTGTACGGCAGCAACTTCGATCTCGAGTTCACCGGCGGCGTTGACCGACAGGGTGTTGCGAAGTATGTAGACGACCGGCGCAGCGTTGCAGATTACCACCCGGGGGCTCGTCTGGGACGTCGTTTGATGGCGCTCAGCGTTGCTGGGGGCGTCCGAGGCATGGATCCGGAACCGGTAGACGCCGTCCGGCAGCTTCGATGTGTCCAGCTGGCGCTCCGTCGCCCGGGACGACAGTAGACGCGAATCACCTGCAGGTTTGTCGTCGGGGCGGGATCGCTCATACTCGGCGTTGACCGCTCGCGCCCTCTCGATGATCGCCTCTCGGAGGGCGGCTGGGACGTTCGGATGCCGATCGAGCTCTTCAGTAACCTGGGCCACCGTGAGAGGCCGTCGCTGGGTGGGGTTGGTCGTCGGAGGCGCAGGCGCAGTGTCGGCAGGCGCTCCCGGCGCCGCAGAAGAACCGGAGATCCAGGCGGATGCGGGCACGGTCGTCCAGTGGGCGCCGTCGTCCGACGAGCGCTCCACCGTATATTCCAGGGTATCGCCGTCCGGATCGGTCGCTTGCCATTGCAGGGTACGAACGCCGGACCATGTATCCCCGACGCCCGGCGTTCGGAGCGTTAATGACGGCGGGCTGTTCGCGGGCAGATAGGCGATGACCACCTCGTGAAGTTCGGGCCGAATGTCCGAGCGAGGCGCTGTCATCTCGGCGCGAAACTGCAGGTAGCGAGCGGGCGGACAGGTGATCGTGCCGCTCGTGACGCCCGGTTGGAGGCGGGTCCAGCCAGACCAGCTGGCGTCGGGGTCCGCGGTGTTGCCGGATCGAAACAGGAGTTCGACGATCGTCTGCGCCTGCGGCGTCCCTCGCCAGCTCGCCTGTCCCCACAGGGCGACGTTGCCCGCATCGAGAGGCTTGGAGACGAAGCTGCCCTTCATCGGCACGCCCCTGGAGCGGAGGATCCGACCTGAGTTCGCGGCTCCGATCCAGAGCGAACCATCGACCCCTGCCACGATCGTCATGGGTTCGAAATCGTCGGGGACGTCGAGGGCTGTGATGCGGCCCGACTCGTCCCGTCGTTCCGCGAGACCCTCTCCAGCGATGAGCACAGATCCGGAGTCCGAGCGATCCATGGAGCTCACCGCCTTGCCCGCCTCCGGCTTGACTTCAACTACCGAGCCATCAGCCCCGATGTCGTACAACCGGCCCGCGGGAGCGGTGGACGCGAGGAGATGATCATCCTTCCATCGCTCTAGACCGCTGATTGTCTGCCCGCCCCGCTCCATGAGCGGCGCCATGGATCCGTCCGACTGTACGCGGACGATTCGCCCATGGCCCCCTGTGCCAAGATAGATACTCCCGTTGAGGATGAGAATCGCGGTCACGTCGCTATCAAGATCACGGGCCAGCGCCGTCGTGGAACTGGGGGTGACCCGGTATACCGATCCGCCACCACCGCCCGTGCCGATCAGGATGGAGTCCGGCCCTTCCTCCGCCAGGGCGAGGGCTCCCGGTTCGTCGGCATCGTGGATTGCCTCCGGAGGCATGCCGGCGGCAATGCGATAGGTTCGTCCGTTCGGGCTTGTCGCGGCGTAGAGAGCGCCATCGGACGTTCGGAGCAGCGCATTGACCGTTACTTCCGGCAGTCGACAGACGACCGACGACGTGCCGTCTGCTGTTGCGTGAAGGATGGAGCCCTCCGTTCCGATACCGGCGAACACGCCGCCAGCGCCGTCGGATGTGAGGCACCAAACTGGGCCGGGCGGGAGTTCCGCGACCGATGTGAACTCGGGAGCGAGCACAAGGGTTCCGTCCGTGATCGGGGCGAGTCCGTGTCGTTCTCCTTCGTACCAATCCACTGCTGCGTTGAAACGCCAATGCCGCGCGGTTCGTGCGACACTGCCCGATGCAGCGAGTTTCGGCGCTGGCGCCGCGGGCCCGGCGGACGGTGTCGTCGAGGCGCTCTTCGGGGCCACATTTTGGGCGGGCGCACTCGGTTTGCGAGCCTCGCCGGTCTTGCGCTGTACGCCCAGGGCGCCGTGGATTAGTGCGTCGGAGCGTTCCGTTGCACTGGCCACGCGAGCCCGTTCGGTGGCAGGCGCTGGAAGTGGGGCCTTGTCACCGTTCTTACGTGTGGAGGGCGAGTCGCCCAGGATCTCGACCGAGATCGTCCGGCGGCCGCTTACCACCCAATCCGTTTGCTGGACCGCGCGACATCGGATCGCATCCAGATCCCATCCCGACGACCGATTCTGCTTGAGGCTGCGGGTGCGATACTCCGGGACCCCTTTGATCGGCGCTCCTCGGAAGGCGACCGACGCGTTGGGCAAGGTCAGTTCTACTGTGATCTCGTTGCCGGTCTCGCGCTCCAGTATCCGATCGATCATCTGGCGTACTGTGGCGGGCGGAGCGCGATTCGGAGAGGTCGGCGCTGCAGGGCGAATGACGATCCCCGCTATGGAGATAATGGGAGGCGGCGCTCCGCCCGAGATGACGAGCGTGGCGCGTCCGGCTGGGGCGTCCGCGGGGATCGGGACATTCAGCCGCACCGTTCGCGACGGGCCGCCTCCGTATGGGGCCAGGGTTACCGAAACTTCGAGCGGATCACCCGATCGGATCGTTGTCTTTGGCACGCTCGCCAGCTCGATGGCCGCCGTCTTCCTGCCCGGCTCGAGTATCGCATGCAAACGCACTCTTCGGACGAGTGTACGTCGAAAGGGGTTATTGGCCAGAGCCCCGAGGATCTCTTCGAGGTCAGCCGTCGCGGCGGCGTCGATCGCGGTTCGATCGTAAACGGTGTTTCTCCGCTCAATCGGGCCGATGTCCTCCGCCTCTACCGAGGTGGTGATCTGCGCCGTGATTTCCGATGGAGTAGGGTGGAGGTCGGCGATAGCGGAGCCGGCGGCCAGCCCGATCAAGCCGGGGTAGAGATTCGGGTGTGCGACCGCCCGCATCGAATAGGTACGCTTGCGTCCGGTGGTGCGATCGTCGATGTCGATGGTAACCGGGATCATTTCCGGCGCCGGGCCGACCCGAGCCGCCACGCTAAAGGGGCGATCCTGAAGTACCGAGCCTACTGGCGGGCCGGGCGACGTAATCTTGTAGGAGCTTGAGGTCAGCGCATAGACGTCATGGACATAGGCGGTGCAGATCGGGGCGGGAAGTGGACCGAGGCCGAGGAAGGGATGCCCGAACGCGAGCAGCCGATCACCCCGGCGGTAGGTGACCGTCCCTGTGGAGCCTGATGTGATATCACCGCTCAGCAGCATCACGGCCATCGCAGCGCCTGGCTGCAGGGTCGCGCCGCGGATCGGTTGGTTCGCCTGGCCGGTGGCCGCCTGCACCACCTCGACACCGTAGGGCTCAAGCATGGCAGATAGGCGTCTGCGGGCGCGGGCGTTCAGCCCGGACACCGTCATCATGCTTGTACATGGTCGGAGCCGGAGCGTAGCCGGATCGGCCGATTCGCGGCCATTCATCGAGTCAAAGGCGATCCGTCGGATCACACGCTTGCCCAGTCGGATGGGGCTATTCAGGGCCACCGTCCGAGCCCGCAGCGCCTGCGATCTCCGTATGTCAGCGCGACGGGGTTGGTCGGAAACCTGATCGGATTGCGGGAGACCGGGATCCCATGCCTCGAGCATATCCTCGATCGGCGTGACACCGCCAAGCGGTTCCTTCGCCGTGGGCTCACCCTGCGAGAACGCCCCGATGCACTTACCGTTGATATACACAGGACTGCCGCTCATGCCGCGGATCAGATAGGCGCCTCGCTCGGTGATCGGACCTCCGTTCAGCCGAACGAGGATCATATCGTGCCCGGGGACGACCAGCGACCCGTTGCGTACAACCGCAACGACCGTAACGCTAAACCGCTCGATCTTGACCCCTTTGAATACGGTGAGCCCGTAGCCCTGCATGCCCGGGCGTATTCGGGCAAGGGGCATCACGTCCTCAGGCAAGCGCGCGGTTCCCGTTCGCAGAGTCGCACCGGCCGGTCGAACGAGGATGGTGACCGCCAACAACATACCGGTCGAGCCCAGAACGCGCATGATCCGGGGTCGAGTTGTGGCCGACAACAGCCGGGTAACGGTCACGAAGCCTGCGACTCCCTCGGATCCTCACGCTTCGGGGCGCCATACATCGCCTCGGGAGTCGACCAACGTTCGCCGATCACCCGGAGTGTGCGGTCGGCGTCGACAGCGCGGAAGAAACAGGAGCGGTAGCCTTCGTGGCAGGCGGGCCCTGATTGGCGCACTCTCAGTAGGAGGCAGTCGAGGTCGCAATCAACCCTCATGTCGATGAGCTCCTGGGTGTTGCCGGACTTCTCGCCCTTCACCCAGAACTCCTTTCGAGAGCGGCTCCAAAACGTAACACGGCCGGTGGCCAGAGTGCGCTCCAGCGCTTCCCGGTTCATATAGCCGACCATGAGCACCTCACCGTGTTCATCCTGGATCACCGCGGGTATGAGGCCGTTCGAGTCGAACTTCGCGCATTCAGGCAGGGGGCGGGTCTCATCAAGGTTCATCGTAGGTACGGATCTCCTAACATAGTTGGGACTAGCGGCGGACGGGGATCCCGCGAGCGGCCAGATACGCCTTGATATCGGCGATGGTGCAGACACCATCATGTACGATAGAGGCGACGAGCGCCGCGTCCGCGCGCCCTTCGGTTACCGCCTGGTAGCAGTGGTCCGCGCTGCCGGCGCCGCCGGAGGCGATCACCGGTATGGACACGGCCTCGGCCACCGCTCGGGTTAGGGGTAGGTCATAGCCGATCTGAGTACCGTCGCGGTCCATGCTGGTCAGCAGGATTTCGCCGGCGCCCAGGTCTTCGACACGGCGCGCCCAATCGATGGCATCGAGGCCGGTCGGGCGGCGGCCTCCGTGCGTGTGCACCTCCCAGATCGGCGCGCCATCCGCGCGGGTTCCGATCTGTTTCGGATCGATGGCAACGACAACGCATTGGGAGCCAAACTGCGCGGCCGCCTCCCTGATCAGCTCTGGCTGCGCAACAGCGGCTGAGTTGACACAGACCTTATCGGCGCCCGCTCGGAGGATGCGGCGGAAGTCGTCGACGGTACGGACTCCGCCTCCGACTGTGAAGGGGATGAAGACCTGTTCCGCGACCCGTTCCACCATGGTCAGGATGATCTCGCGCGCCTCATGGCTGGCGGTAATATCGAGGAATACGAGCTCATCGGCTCCCATATCGTCGTAGCGGTGGGCCAGTTCGATGGGGTCGCCGGCGTCCCGTAATCCGATGAAGTTGACGCCCTTCACGACCCGACCCGATCGCACATCGAGGCATGGGATGATGCGACGAGCGAGCATCTAGGTGTGGTATCTCCTCTATCCGAAGATCAAAGGCTCGGGCTGGTGAGGCCGATTGTAGCACACGACGGTTCGTTGACAGTCTGCGGGCGCTTGGGTAGAATCCCAGCGCCGTGGCGTAGCAGGTGTATCGTCGCGCACGAGTACGGAGATGGGAGTACGCAATGCGTTCGGTCTTGGCCATCCTCGGGATTGCGGTGGTTGCTCTCGTGATCTCGATCGTTTTCCAGGGTAGTAAGGATCTCTCGCCAGCCCCGCAGGACGAGGCCGCTCTTAAGCTCGATGAGGCTCAGAAAGCGGCGTGGAAGAAGTCTGAGGCAGAGCAAAAGAAGGCGCAGCAGAACGCGAAGCGCGACTTCCAACCACCTCGCGAGGGCGTTACGCATGTGACGCTCGAGGTTGGTGGCAAGGGGCGCATCACTCTGGAGCTCTACCCGAAAGCCGCTCCGGAGACGGTGCAGCATTTCATGAACCTGATACGGGAGGGGTTCTACAAGAACATCAAGTTCCATCGTGTCGAGCCCGTCTTTGTCGTTCAGGCGGGGGATCCGGATACACGCGACGTCTCTAGCTCCGAGTTAGCGGGCATGGACGAGGACCGAAAGTCCGCCATGGGGATCGGCAGCGGCGGCTCGGGCAAGAATATTCCGTTCGAAGTGAACAAGCTGCCGCATATCAAGGGTTCGATCGCCATGGCCCTGAGCGCCCCGCGATCGGCCACGGGCGATAGCCAGTTCTTCATCAATCTCCGGGATAACATGGGTCTGAACGGCGACTACTGCGTGTTCGGCAGAGTAACGAAAGGTATGGATGTCGTGGAGAAGATCGCGGTAGGCGATGCGATAGTCGGGGCGTCTGTGGAATGAAGGGAGTGATCACAATGAGGAGGATCTACTTGATCGGTGCGCTGTGTCTGGCGGCCTTCGGAATGGGCGGAGAGGCTGAAGCCGCTCCATCAACGGTGAAGGTGAAAATGGTCGTCGAAGGTCGTGGGGATGTGATGCTGGAGCTATTCAGTAAAGAGGCGCCGAAGACGGTAGCGCATCTCGTGGCGTTGATCAAAAGCAAGTTCTACGACGGCATCCTGGTTCATCGCGTCGAGCCGGGTTTCGTCGTACAGGCCGGTGACCCGAAGACGAAGACCCTGAAGCCGCAGGAGATGGCGACCTTGTCACCTCAGCGCCGCGCCGAACTCCGAATCGGATCCGGGGGGTCGGGCAAGAACATTCCGTTCGAGACCAACAACAAGACCCACGAGAAGGGAACCCTCGGGATGGCCCTGTCCCAGCCTCGCTCCGCCACCGGCGATAGTCAGTGGTTCATCAACCTGAACCCGAATCATCCGCTGGACGGGGATTACTGCGTCTTTGGTCGGGTCGTATCCGGCATGGATGTTGTTGGCAAGATCCGCGTTGGAGATCGCATCAAGTCGATGTCCGTACTGCCGGCAACGCCGAAGAAGCCGGCCAGCAAATAACGGACGATCTAGACGTACAGGACAGCATGGCCGCGCGCTGCGACCATGCTGTTTTCGTGCGCAGCCTATTCCTGAACTGCATATAGCCAGCGTCCCCGGGTCTCGGGAATCATTCGGATCGAAAGGACCCCATCATCGAGGGTTGCGGCTACTTCGGGACCCCTGGAGCCGGGACGCGCGCCTTCTGCGTAGACCCGCACCGGCCCGGTCAACGTTGTCGGAATCCGGATCTGCCCCGTGCCGTGCACCATCAACTGGAGTGCGGCGCCCGGTACCACCCTGCGCTCTGGAGGGATCGGCCCCCAGGCAATCTGGTCCACGGGCCCGTCGGCGAACACGGTCTCCTGTCCATCCACCGTGATGCGGTCACAATGAGCCCCTGCGAAGGCCAGCAGAATCGGTTTCTGACTGGATACCCCGTCACGGGCGCCCATCCGAAACGCCATCGACCATCGGCCGTTATAGGTCACACTATGGCCGTGCACCCGCACGCCCTGCAGATCGATCTCCTCCGAGGGGAGTGCGACTCGCTTCATCGCTGCCGCATCACGCACCGCATCGCGAGCAAAGCCCCCATCCCAATCCTCCGGGACATCACGGAGGTGTGGTGCAACCGCCACCGTGCCGTTGGGAAAGCGGCAGAAGAGATACCGCGTCGTTCGAGAGAGGTATTCCGTATTGTCATTGGTATCTGGCCACCGACCGGATCCGGGATAGGCGCCAAGGGCCAGAAGCGCTTCGAACCATGTACGGCTTTCGTAACCAAGAGACCCGGATTGGTCATCACGGGGTCGAAAACCGAGGGTGATCGCGCTGCCGCCGCCCGGGAATATGCGGCGCGTTCCCACAACGCCCGCCTGGGTCCGGGCGAGCACTTCCACCCCCTCAAGGGGTGTCGTGGGATAGACGTGGTCGATCAGGAGGTCGGTGAGGATCGTTTGCGGTTCGAGATTGCCGAGCGCTCCCTCGAAGATCACGCGTCGACCGGGCGCCATTAACCCTTCCTCGGCCTCGGGACGATAGGAGACGCCGAAGAGCTTGCCCCATGTCTCGAGGGCCGGTACACCATCTCGGCCAAGTACCGGTGGCGGACCGGACCAGATGACCCTGCCGCCGGTCGCAGCGAGTTGTTCCATGAGCGGGAGAAGTCCGGGCATGGGAAAAGGCTCGAAAGCCGCGATCAGTGTGGTGAACCGCCTTCCGCCGACCACCACGGCCCCATTATCCACGCGGCCCATTTCCAGCAGCTTATCCTGGGTGATTAGGTTGGCATAGGCGTATTGCGCCATCCAGCTGCCGAAGCGTTCCTCCACGGCTACCAGATCCATCGGGTAGAGCATTAGAACGTCGACATCCCGGTGCTGCATATCCTGAACGAGGCCCCAGAGGGGCGAGCCAGCCGCGCCGAACGTATTGACCAGCGCCATTCGTCGATGCGATACGGCATCGGGCATGCCCCAGTGCGCCCCGTACGAATAGGGAACGTCGTTCAGAATGCCGGTGGAGCAAGCCAGCGCGAGGCCCACGTAGTTGCGGTCCAACCAGCCGCATTCGGCGTGATCGTTGCCGTTGCCGGTCAGGAAATCGCCCCATTTGAAGTAGTCGTAACAGGCTGAAGCCGCTTGATGGACTGTATTGGACCAGACAAAGTTGCTCGTGTATTCGTAGGCGTGCCGGTACATTCGATCCGAGCCGGTCCTCCACCGATCGATGGTCGGGCTTTCCGCCCACGTCGCATGCGCTCGCGATTCCAGCCTATGGCCCGCGAGTTTTTCTGCATAACGCTTCGCATCGACGAAGAGATCGGTCACTCCATCCTGCAGGAGGCGGTAGTAACGCGCTCGAAACAGCGCGGTCCGACGAATGTCCTCCGGGCTGGAGCCGAACACATGCATCACGCCGTCCTTCGCGGTCACATTCGAGGCCCAATCCTCCTGACCGTAAGCGAAGTAGACCATATACTTCGCGAGGTCGGAGTACTCGGCGCCATAGCGCTCCGCGTAGAGCCGGGAGAGGGAGGGTGTGACATATCGCATCGCGAACTCGCCGTTGTCGTGATGCCCGAAGTAGTTCCAGTCCTGCTGGATATGCATTTCGTCGGCGTACAGGCCGTTGAGCTTGACTCCGGCGGCTGCGTACTTGTCCAGCAAGCGTTTCATATAGGGGAGCGCGTCAGGGCTGAAGTAATCCATCTCAGGAGTCCGGTACTCCTGGACTGCAAGGATGCGGTTATGCGAAGCGAGGTCGGTTCGGCCTTCACCGCGCACCAGGATTCGATGCATCGGACTATCCGGCTTCTCCCCGTCCATTGGTGTCACGATGGCTGTATCGCTGATCTCAACGATGGACTCTGGCGGCACGACCCGGTAGGATGTGCCCGAGACCTCCGATTCCCGGAAGGCAAAGACGCGGACGCGCGTGGGGGTTACGGTTACGACGCCCTTGTTGTGCGCCCATCGATTCTGCCTCCACATCTGCACCGCATAAGCCCCGGTTGTCGGATCCCGGTACCCCTTCCGATACTGGAGCCAGATCCCGGACTGCCCGGACTGCTTACTGTAGGCCGGTCCTAGCTCCAACGGGCTGAGGAGACTCAGCTCAAGGCCGATGCCGTACTGTTGGGCGAACTTGCTGATCGCGGCGATGCGCTCGATATACTCATCCATGTCCGGGGTTAGCTCGCGTGGACGGTTCTGGCCCGGTCGATACTGACTGAAGAAATGATCGAACGCCAGGATAAGCGTCCGGTGGCCCGCGGCTTGAGCGCGTTCGCAGAGTTGGCGGAGGCTGGCTTCCTGCTTATCGAACGTGAGGGAGAGATTCAGCACACGATCAGGATCCGACAGATCCTTCAAGTCTTGATCGCTGACGAGGATCACGTGCGCCCGTCCGATCTGAAAGGCCCACGGGCCCGGGAAGGAGACGAGATCGCCGCGGTACAGCTGCTCCGGCTCACGGATGTCCATAGTTCGCTTCTCCTGTGAGATCGCCACCGGGGCGGACGATGCCAGCGCTAGCGCAAAGGCCGTAACGGCCGCGATTGGTGTCATAGGTCCTCCCATGGGATCGTTCGCCGTACCCCGGGCAACTCCTCTATTGCGAGCGGGCCGAGCCGCTCCGTCGCGCCGATCTAGCTATGGCAGGCGGAGTCCGATGCGGGCGGTCTGCGATTCGGGCTCAGCGCTGCGAGGAGGTTGCTTCGTGCCCCGACGGGAGTGCATTCCGGGTTCGACAGGTATCATATCTAACTGCGCACTCGTATACCGATTGTGGCGACGGCGTCCGTGCGTGGCGGGCTGAGTCCGATGCGCGAGCGTGATCGGGCCGAGCTCGATGGCTGAGGGCGGGGAACTTCCGGGCGACAGCCGTTGTAGCGCTCAGTACGACCACGACCCGATTGTGCGTGAGTGTCATGGATTCGTTCCGTGCAGCGCTCTGGATGGAAGGAGCCGCTTACGATCGGCCGGTGTGTGGATGCACCGCTGCACAGACAACGCTAACCTCAGGAACGGCGTCTCCGTTGGAGCGAACCCGGGAGGATACTGGAGCGCCCATGAAGTTCAGACTCACAATCAAGGGAATGGCCGTCACCGGGACCGGGGTGTCCACCCGGGTCCGGGACGCCTCGACGATCGTCGGCCCGCTCGTAGCGCCGCGCCCTCCGAGTCAGGTCGTCGATTCCACAATATCGGTACCTTGATCCGGCCTCGCTCGTCGCCGATATCGGGGCGCTGGGCGCTCGTCTTCTATGGCATTATCCTGAGCCTTGGCCTCGCAGCAGCGAACGCGGGCGCTCAGGAACAACGTACTCCGCGTGTCTATTCGCTGGCCGGAGAGTGGGGCGTCATGCTCGACGCCGCAGACACCGGGGTGCGTGATCGCATATGGCAGACGAAGCTCCCGGACAAAATTCGACTGCCGGGGACGACGGATACGGGCCATCTCGGAGCGCCCAATCAGCGACCTCCGAGCCCGGGCAGGCTCGATCGCCTGTTTGAGTTTTCCGGGCCAGTATGGTACCAGCGTGAGGTCACCATCCCCTATGCGTGGCGGCGAAGGCGCATCACGCTCTTTCTAGAACGGTGCCAGTGGGAAACGAAGCTCTGGCTGGACGGAACGTATATCGGCGCGCGGGACAGTCTATCGACCCCGCACGTGTACGATATCACGCGATACGCATCTCCCGGCCGTCACACCCTTACGCTCCGAGTGGACAATCGGATGAAGGTGAACATCGGCTGGTGGGCCAGCGCGATCTCCAATGAGGCGCAGACCAACTGGAACGGCATCATCGGGAGGATAGAGCTTCAGGGTACGGCGCGGGTCTGGATCGAGGAGATCCGCACCGTTCCCGATCGATCTGCAGGATCCGTCCTCGTTCGAGCGCGGATCGGCAACATCGTCGAGAAAGACGTTACGGTGGATCTGGTTCACACGGCCTCGCTCTCGGGCGCCGAAGACGTACGCTCCGTAACGGTACGAGGGCGCTGTCCGCCGGGTATGCACTGGATCGAGGGCCGCTTGCCGATCGGCCCGAACGCGGACTGGAGCGAGTTTACCCCGAGGGTGTGGAGTCTACAGGTGCATATGAAGGCGACCGACGGGGTTACGACCTGGGTGCACGACGCCGCGACGAGCTTTGGAATGCGGACGATCGAGACCGATGGCCAGCGAATCCTGGTGAACGGACGACGGGTTTTTCTGCGGGGCACGGTCGAGCGATGCGTCTTTCCGCTGACGGGCTTCCCGCCGATGGAGGCGGAGCCCTGGCGCCGTCTCTTTGCCGTGGCCGGTTCCTACGGATTGAATCATATCCGATTCCATTCGTGGTGCCCTCCAGAAGCGGCATTTCGTGCGGCGGATGAAGCCGGGTTCCTTCTGCAGATCGAAGCGCCGGCATGGGTCGCAGATATCGGCAAGGATCCTCCCCGAGACGCCTTCCTGAGGGAGGAAATGGTTCGGATCCTCGATACCTACGGCAATCATCCATCTTTCGGACTGTTCTGCTTGGGTAATGAGTTGAGCGGCGATCCGGCGTTGCTGCAGCGTCTGGTTCGCGCCGGTATCGACCGTGACCCCAGGCGGCTGTACACCTCCTCGACAGCGTTCTCGTTCGGCGCTCTGGATCAATACAACGTCGCAGCCATGGGCAGCGCGCTATCCGACGGCACTCGCTATGACTTCCGGGACGTTGTTGCGACATTCGCCCATCCGACGATCGCACATAGGGTCGGCGAATGGTCCGTCTATCCCGATCTCAAGGGGATAGGTAAGTACACCGGTACGTTACGCGCCGGATATCTGCTGACGATACAGGAGAGCCTGGGCGAACACGGCCTCTTGCCCCTCGCCGCTTCCTTTACACAGGCGACGGGCAAAGCGGCGCTCGCGCTGTATAAGCAGGATATCGAAGCGCAGCTCAGAACGCCGAACCAATCGGGTTTCCAGCTTCAGGATCTCCACGACTACCCGGGGCATGGCCTGTCCAGCGTCGGGATGCTCGACTCGTTCTGGGATCCCAAAGGATTCGTTACTGCCGATGAGTTCCGACGCTTTTGCGGTCCGACCACACCCCTGGTGCGGCTTTCCAGACGGACCTATCGATCGTCGGAATCCCTCGCGGCTGATATCGAGGTCGCCCACTACGGTCCTGAGGATCTGAGCGACGTGGCCGTGCAATGGGGTCTGGCGACACGAGACGGTACGGTGATCGGATCTGGTGCGCTGCACGTTGATCGGATCCCGACCGGTGCGCTCACGACGATTGGCAGGATCGAAACACCTCTGAAGGCCGTGCAGAGCGCAGCATCGGCGACGCTGACGGTCTCGCTGGAAGGGCGAAGCGTATCCAACGCGTGGAATCTGTGGATCTATCCTTCCGAACCAAAGCTGCGGCCGGAGAACCTGATGATCGCCCGCGCCTGGCATCAGGGTGTGGCCGACGCGCTCCAGCAAGGCAAGGCGGTGCTGCTCTTGACGCCGTACGCGTCGCTGCGCCGGAGTCTGCCCGGTTCGTTCACGCCTGTGGTCGGCAGCCCGCTCCTCAATCCAGGCGGCGCCCTTACCATGAGCCTTCTGTGCGATCCGAACCATCCGGCGCTGGCGGGTTTTCCAACCGAGGCGTGGACCGATTGGCAGTGGCGCGATATCCTCTCGAGAGCCCGAAGCGCCGTACTGCCGGATACGGGCGTTGCGCTGCAGCCGATCGTCCGGATCGTGGATAACTTCACGCGGAATCTCAATCTGGCTCTATTGTTCGAGGCACGAGTGGGATCGGGCAAGCTCCTCGTGTGCACCTCAGATCTGGAGACGCAGGCCGATGGCCGTCCCGCCGCTGCCGCCCTCCTCAACAGCCTGATCGCCTACGCGGCATCCGATCGATTCGCGCCGAAGGCGGAACTGACGCCTGCGGACATAACCGCCCTCTTCGTCGATCCGACCTCCGATCCGGTCCGTTCCCGATATCGGCCGGATTCCGTTCGGGCTGAGCTTCATGCTCGTGCCGCCACCAACGTCAGCGTCGGCGCACGAGCGGCATGGATACCCGGGGCCGATACAGTGTTCGTTCGAATGATCGGTTTTGATTATTCGATCGAGGGGGAAACCTGGCGGGGCGAAACGGACTCTGCATGGACGGAGAACACGCGTCTCGTCATCAACCTTAAGGTGCCGAGCGGCTTCAGCGGGTTCGTGTCGATCCATCTTGTCGATGCCACGCGGGAAGGGCGGAGTTCGCAGGTGGAGATCGACGGTCGGCTTGCCGAGACGGTGACCGACTACGGCCCGGAAGGAGTCTGGCTGCGACTGGCCGTCGGACCGACGGAGACGGAGGACGGCCGGATCGTTGTGACCCTGCGCCCCGAAGGGGTCAGCGATATGGTCTCCGAGCTGCTGGTCACACCTCGTCAGTCGGGCACGATGGTCAGGGAACCTCGTAATCCAGCGCTAGCGAAGCAGCCCTGATGGGATTGATGTAGTCGCGAACGGCGGCCACATGGTCCGGGTGGGGCAGATAGGCCTCAAGGGCGGCTCGATTGATGAACCGCACCACGACGCCCGCCTGGTAGCCCTGCGATCGGTCTGTGAAGTTCGGCCCGCACGTTAGTTCCACGATGCCCGGAATGAGATCCGGCAGCTGGCGAAGGGCGCCGAACGCGGCGTCGATCTGTTCTTGACGAGCGTCCTCGTTCCAGCGAAACAAGACGACGTGGATGACTTCGGCCATACGACACTCCTTATGGTGCAGCGAGCCCGATGCGCCATTCGATGGATGCGCCCGATAAGCCCGGGCCGCCGTAGCGCAACGGACCATCGTACCTCAGGCCGAGGGCGGTTGGTTTCGCTCCGTGCTCGGCTCGGACGCGCTGGCGCAGGATCGCAGGCGCCGCGATCATGCATCCTCCTTCGGCGCGTACTCGCGCAGCGTGAACACCGCCATCGCGAGAAGACACGCGACGACGCTGACGCTCGGAAGGACGATCCACGACATATGCGACGCGACGCTCTCCGGGTTGAGCGCGGTGAAGAAGGCCATCGATCCCGGAGTGCTCGTTTCGGGCCGCGCATGGGGCGCAAGCGCCCGCAGATAGGTCATCAGCGAGATAAGCTTGAAGTTGCCGGGCAGCAAAGAGACCCACGACTCCCAACCGAAGGCCAGAAAGAGTCCGACGATCAGAGCACGATTGAGGAGGGTTGCCAGCAATAGGGAGATGGCGCCATAGGCTAGAGCGCCGATCGGCAGCACCAGCATGTCCCGCGGGGCCTGGCTCATCGAGCGCCTGCTTCGAATCAGCAAATCCGGATAGGCCGCCTCGAGGAGCCAGCGGTTGAGGGTGGCCAGCCCGTCTCCCTGTGGGCGCTCGCTGGCAAGCTGCCGGGCGTCCTCGGGAAGGCGTGTGCTGGCGAAGCGATCCGCGTTGTAGAATCGCCGATCCCGCTCGATGACGCGGTTCAGGTCGTTGATGACGCCCTGTACCAGTCCACGTCGCGGTTGGGTGGCTGGGTCCCAGGCATCGAGCCCCTCACTGCTTCGCAGGGACAGGCTGTTGCGGAGGTATTCAGATACCGGATCGATCGGGTACTGCAGCTGTTCGAGAAGCGCTTTCGGGTTCTTGATCGCCTCAGGATAGAGTCGGGCCTGGCCCGATGAGCTGCCGGGTTCGTAGGTAACCGCAGCGAGGATGCCGATCGCGACTACCGTGGTGGCGCTAACGAGGGTCCAGGCCGCAGCGAACTTGGCAAGCAGGATGCGCGATCGCGCGATGGGGCGAGTGAGCAGATATACGATCGTACGCTGTTCCATCTCCTGCGAGATCACGCCTGTGCAGAAGACGACCGATAGGATCGGCAGTACGAAGCCGAAGACAAGGAGCGAGGCGAACGCGCCGTAGATCGCAGCGCCGTCGAACTCCGAGGCGGAGGACAGACGAATCGTCAGTGCGATGGCGGCTGGGGCCGCCATGAGCAGTATGGCTACACTGACCCGGCGTATGCGAAGCAGGTCACGGAGGGCGATTCGGTACAGGAGCCACTCGAGCATAGCGCTCACCCTATCCCTTCACCAGGTACCGAAACACCGCTTCGAGGTTGTTGTCCGGCGATTCGAATGAGGTGATCCGGAAGCCGTCTTTCATCGTTATATCGGGCAGGATGCTGTAGAACTCGTCGGGCTCGCGGGTCTCGATCTCCACAAAGTCGGGCGTATCAGGATCGAGCCGAGCGCTGATCACGCAGGCGAGATCGAGCAATCGTTTGGCGAGGGTTCGGCTGTTCTCGGTGTGGATCGCGATCCGATGCGGATGGGCATCGATCAGGGCCCGGATCTCGTAGATGTCGCCCATGGCGCGAAGACGCCCCCGGTCCATCAACAGGATGTTCCTCGTCATCTGCTCCACTTCGTAGAGTATATGGCTGGAGACGAGGACGGTTTTGCCCTTCTGGGCTTGCTGAACGAACAGATCCGTCATCTCGCGCCGTCCTACGGGGTCGAGGCCGTTGAGCGGCTCGTCCAGCACGAGCAGATCCGGATCATGGAGAATGGCCTGCGCGATCTTGATACGCTGGCGCATGCCTTTCGAATATCCTCCGATTCGACTATCCGCCGCGTGCTCCATGCGGACCGCAGCGATCGCCTCATCGGCCCGGTCGGCGACCGTGGACCGTGGAAGGTTCGCCATCAAACCAAGCATCCGGACGAACTGGCGTCCGGTCATCTCCTCGTAACAACTCTCGATCTCCGGACAGTAGCCCAGGCGACGGTACACTCGACGATTCGCGAATGGCGCCTCTCCGTAGACGGCGATCCTCCCTGTGGTTGGCCGGAGCTGGCCGGTGATCAGCTTCATGAGGGTGGACTTTCCGGCTCCGTTAGGCCCGAGCAGCGCGGTCAGGCCGGGTTGGATCGCACAGGTGATATCGTTCACCCCGATCACCTGTCCGTACCAGCGGGATACGCGGTTCAGGCCGATCATCCTGTAACGACCTCGACCGCTCGGATCCTGAGCCTGGCGGCGAGGAGCCCGACGGCGATCAACACGCCCAGAGCGGTTCCCATGATCCAGCCGTTGGGAGCGCGCAGGGTGACACCGCTCATCGGACCCTGACCCATGTTTGGGATGCTCAGGACCACGCCGTAGATGTTCCACGCCACCCCCTTGATCACGCCGCTGATGGAGGCGTGCTGGATCACGCTGCCGAGCGGCATCGATCCGTTCTGGATGGCCCGAAAGAAGAGAACGCCCCATAGGATCCCGGCGATCGCCGACGTAGCAATATAGATGCCGGCGCTGATTGCCGCGGAGACCATCGTGCTCCGACACCAGGCTGAAATCCCTACGAAGAGGCTCGCAAGGCCCGCTGCCGTGGCGCCGGATGCTGCGACGATCCGGAAGATCAGCCATGGCTCATGCCGGACGATGCCCTCCGACCAGAAGGCAAGTATGCAGTAACAGTACAGAAGAAGCGCCGGAAGGAACGCGGAGATAAATACGAGGGCGAAGACGCCTGCCCATTTGCCGAGCAGATAATCCGTCTTGGTGATCGGTTTCGCCAGATAGACCTGGAGGGCGTGGGCGCGGTTGTCGCCGGCGATGCTCGGGGCGCCGACCACCAGCCCGATCACCATCAACCAGAACAGGCTGCCGTCATAGGCCTGGAAGAACGATGTGGCGAAGCGATCCTGTTGCGAAGTCTGGAACATCATCCGACGAAAATCGGATCCGAACCTGCTCTCCAGGAACAACATCAAACCCCAGAACCCGTAGGAGCTCGACGCCAGGAGGAACAGAAGCCAGAACCACCACTTCCGAATTGTGCCCCGTATCGCGAGCAACGCGACGATCCACCATCGAACCGCCCGAGTGCGAAGCGGACCATCGTAATGGCGGTAGGAGAGATCCGCGATCGGATTGACGGCAGAGGCGCCGCCCGGCGGATCGACCGTCGGCGCCTGAGGCGTGCTCATGAAACGGCCTCCATGAAGATGTCTTCCAGGGAACGTCGGGCCGGTCGGATCGCCCGTATCTGCGCGCCCGTGGATTGGGCCAGCGCCAGCAGAGCTCGGGTCGGATCTGTGGTCGTCGAGGGCAGCGCCACACGGCACCGCGACCCGATGCTCGAGCTCACGGTCCCGCCCTCTCTCGCGACGAGGTCGAGGAAGGCCTGCGACGGTTCGCGCAGCTCCACGTCGACGTGCACTCCCGCCAGCTTGCGGAGATCCTCGACGGAGCCCTCGGTGGCGATACGGCCGTCGCGCATCACCACGACCCTGTCGCAGGTCTGTTCCACATCCGGCAACAGATGGGAACATACGACGACGTGGATCCCCTTGCCGTGGGAGATATCGCGGATCAAGCGGAGCATCTCCGTGCGCCCTTCGGGATCGAGACCGTTAGTAGGTTCGTCGAGAAACAGAAGGCGAGGGCCGTGGACGAGCGCCTGCGCGAGCTTGATCCGCTGCTTCATACCCGTGGAATAGGTCTCAACAAACCGGTAGCGGGCCTCGCCCAGCCCGCAATACTCCAATACCTCGTGGGCGCGGCGGAGCGCGTGGTTGCCAGGCATCCCGCACAGCTCCCCAACATAGGCGATATAGGTGACCGCATTCATACCGGGTATATGGCAGTCCAGCTCCGGCATGAGGCCTATACGCTGACGAATCTGAAGGCTTGCCGTTCGGGTGTCCAGGCCCAGCACCGAGGCATCGCCGTGCACAGGGGACAGGAATCCGAGCCAGGTTTTGAGGAGGGTGGTCTTGCCGGCGCCGTTCGGGCCGAGAAGGCCTACGCTGCCTTCGGGCAGCACAACGCTGAAATCGCTCAGCACGGTCTTTGGCCCATACCGTACCGTCAGAGATGAAGCCGTCGCTATAGGCACTGCATCACTCTCATATCTGCACCTCTCTGTAGACGGACGTCATGGACGGTTGGTTTTGTCGACAACGATCATCGCTGCATCTCCCTCAGAATATCTGCATATTGCTCAGCGACGGCTCGGCGTCTGACTTTGAGTGTTGGGGTCAGCTCGCCGGTCTCGATCGAGAAAGGCCGTCCGATAAGCGCGAAACGGCGGATGCGCTCGAAGTCGGCAAGCTCCTCGGATTGTTGCGCGATCTCCGCTTTGATAAGCCCATGCAGGTCGGGCGAATCGCAGAGTGCGCCATTGTCCCATCCGACTTGGATCCCACGAGCGGCGGCCCAGGCTTCTACGGGTTCCCGCGCGGGCAGGATCAGGGCGACAACCACTGCCTGTCCGTCGCCGAACAATACGGCCTCCGCGATATACGGGCTCTCCTTGAGGCGGGCCTCGATGGGCTGGGGAGCCACGTTCTTACCGTTCGCAAGGACGATGATATCCTTGATTCGTTCCGTAATCGTAATCCGATCATCGGTATCGATCGCGCCGATGTCACCGGTATGGAACCAGCCATCCGCATCGATGACGTGGGCGGTCTCCTCCGGCAGGTTGTGATAGCCCCTCATCATGCTCGGGCCCCGAGCAAGGATCTCTCCATCCGAGCCCAAACGGACCTCGACGCCCGGCAGCCGCGTGCCGACGGAGCCAATGCGCGCCGTTTCCGGACGATTGATCGAGATCACCGGAAACTCGGTGAGCCCATAACCTTCCAGGATCCGAACTCCGATCGATTCGAAAAAGAAACCGGTTTCGGGGCTCAAGGGCGCGCCTCCGGAGACTAGAAAGCGTACGCGCCCGCCGGTAGCCCTCTGGCGTATCTTATGTAGCACTAGCCGATCCGCCACCGGCGTCAGTACCCGATCGACCAGCGCAAGGGACGCCCCGTCGAGGCGGCGTTTGGCCGCTCGCCTTCCGATGGCGAGGGCCCAGTGCGCGATCCGACGGGGCACGGGCCGCAGACGGGTGAGTGTGTCGGTTACCCGCTCACGTACGGTGTCGTACAGGCGAGGAACGCAGATGAACGCGGTCGGTTGGACCTCGGCGATCTCACCCGCCACGGCAAACGGTCCCTGCGAGTAGACAATCTCGGCGCCCACGGATAGGGGAAGATAGTAGCCGCCCACCCGCTCGACGACGTGGCACAGCGGAAGGAACGATAGAAAGATATCGCGCTGGTCGATGGTGACGAACTGAAGCGCGGCCTCGGTGGTATAGAGGAGCGCTCGATGGGACAGCATCGCCCCTTTGGGCGCTCCCGTAGTGCCCGATGTATAGATGAACGTCGCGATATCATCGGGCGAGACCGACCGTTCGGCTTCATCCAGCGCTGCGTCGTGATGGGCATCCGAACGGGGCTGGCCGAGCATGTCGGCGACGGTTGGGATGCCAGAGGACTCGTGGCCGTCGATCATCGCGATCGTCAAGCGTTCCATGGTCGGATCGAGCTTGGCGAGCTGCCGGTGGTCCTCAACGAAGATCATCGTTGCGCCGGAATCGCTCAGATAATGACGAACCTGGGCGGCTGGAAGGGTGTGGTAGATGGGAACCGTGATAGCGCCCAGAGCCTGGATGGCGAGGTCGCACACGGCCCACTCCGGTCGGTTGTAGGACAGGATCGCAACCCGATCGCCGCGACGAACTCCCAGGGCATCCAGACTGGCTCTTAGGGCGCGGGCCTGCTTCAGAAGCTCGCAGTAGGTCAGACGCTCATACGCGTTGCCCCGTTTGTACCGGAGCGCCGGGCGTTCGGGAAACCGTTGCGCCGTCGCGCAGACCGTTCTGTAGATTGTGTTATCGGACAGCCCCATCCAGATCTCCGTCAACGGTACATAAGGCAGAGGGGCCATTGTACACGTCCCAGCGTCCATCGTCAACGTCGAGCGGCCGCGTGTGGTTGCCGTAGGGTGCCATAATCCTCCGTTATGGATATTGTGGAGCGACTGCGTGAGGCTACCCGGGGCTCCGAGTGGGAAGGCCGATTGTACATCGTTGGCGGCACGATACGGGACCGTCTGCTCGGCCGGCCATCGTGCCCCGATCTGGACATCGTCGTAGAAGGCGACGCGCTCGAGGTCGCGCACCGTCTGTACGACCTCGGGCTTTCCGACCATCGACCCGTCGTTTATCCCCGCTTCGGCACAGCACGGATCACCTATCAGGGGGCCGAGATCGAACTGGCGTCCGCCCGCGCCGAGAGCTACGACGGCCGCACGAGGAAACCGGAGGTCCGACCGGCTACGCTCGAAGACGACATCCTCCGTCGCGACTTCACGATGAACACGCTCGTGATGGGGCTGCACGACGGCATCATCGAGGATAAGACCGGCTACGGCATAGCTGATATTCGGGATCGCCTCATTCGCACACCTCTCGATCCGTCCCAGACGTTCGCGGATGATCCGCTCCGTATGCTTCGGGCGATTCGCTTCGCGGTTGCTCTGGACTTCACGATCGTTCCGGAGACATGGTTGGGGATATGCGAACAGGCCGGGCGGATCGATCTCATGCGCGGAGCCGATCGAATCGTCTCAGCTGAGCGTGTCCGGGATGAGTTTTTCAAGACCATCGGATCGCCCGATCCCGCCTCGGGGCTCCGGATGCTTCAGGAGTCGGGCCTGCTGCGCGGTTTCCTGCCTGAGTTGTCCGACATGGTTGGCGTGGGCCAGAACGCCTGGCATTCCGACGATGTCTGGGAGCATACGCTGCGGGCAGTCGCGGCCCTGCCAGCGCAAACCGATCTTGCCGTGCGTCTTGGCGTTCTATTTCACGATGTCGGGAAACCTGCGACGCGAACGGAAGATCAGCGCGGGGTCCATTTCTATGAGCATGAGAAGGTTGGGGCGCAGATGACCCGGGTTGCGCTGCAGCGGCTATGTGTGCCGGGTGATCTGGTGCGTCGGGTTGGCGATCTGGTCGCTCTTCACATGCGCCTCGGGCAGATGCGCCCGGGGTGGAGTCGCTCTGCGGTGCACCGATTGGTGCGGGATGTCGGCGATAGGCTAGCGGATCTTGAGACGATCGCGCGAGCCGACACCTCGGCCATGGGCCCCGACGCAGAACCGACGGACATCGACATGGTGATGGAGCGGATCGATGAGGCCAACGCCGAACTGAACGCTGCACGAATCACCAGCCCGCTGTCGGGCACGGAGATCATGCAGCTGCTGGGACTTCGATCCGGCCCGGCGATCGGGAGCGCGAAGGAGTTCTTGATCAATGAGATCATCGAAGGTCGCCTGTCGCCAGGCGACAAAGCCCTGGCGGGCGATCTCCTTGCCGAATGGTATTCCGGGTACGCCGCCACGGTGGACGCCCGGGGTCAGGGGGAGTGAGCAGGCGCCCCTCTCAGCCTGAGATCAGCGAGCCGCGCACTCCTTGAGGTAGCGGAGGCTTTCCCGGGCGATCGTCTCAGGATCTGGCGAGTAATCGAACACTTCGACCGATACATAGCCGTCATATCCGATCGATCGGAGCGTCTGCAGAATAGGAGCGAAGTCGGTGTCGCCGAAGCCGGGACCACGGCGATTGGCGTCGTTGGCGTGGACGTGGGCGATGATGTCGGCGTGCTCTCGGATGAGCTGCTCGAGCGATCGACCTTCTGTAGTGGCGCTCTTGACATCGAAGATGGTGCGGGCCGCCGGATGGTCCAGCATGGTCACCATGCTCGATGCCTCGTCCAGCGTGAGGATGAAGTTGGCTTCCGGCGCGGGCAGCGGCTCGACGCAGATCACCACGCCGGAGGCAGCCGCCCGATCGAGAGCCGGCAGCAGGGATCGGACATAGTGCTCGCTGGCTGTCGCGATCGCCATTCCATCAGGCACCCGACGCTGTGCCGGCGATCCGAATACCATGACCGTACCCCCGAGGTCCGCGCAGAAATCCGCAAGGGCGACTAGATAATCGGATGCGGACTTTCGTACATCCGGATCGGTCGAGGTGACGGAAAGACCCTCGGGCGATACGAGGAGCCAGTGGAGGCCGACGATCTCCAGGCCTGCGCGTTCTGCTGTCTTCTTGATGTCATCGCGCCTTCCGGGACCGATGGTGCGGATATCAGCGGCGAGGGTAAACGGGGCGATCTCAATGGCATCGTAGCCACACTCGGCTACGAAATCGCAGGCCTTCTCCCATTCCCATCCCTGAAATGTCTCATTACATATAGCGTAGCGCATGCACACGTCCTCCCTTGAGACCTCAACCGGGATATTCGCCGACGAACACTTCCACGGCTGGACCGGTCATCCATACCCGGTCGTCTCCAGCCCATTCTACTTCCAGATCGCCTCCCGGGAGATGAAGGAGGGCCCGACGTCCCAGTCGTCCGGTGAGAACGCCCGCAACCAGGGCCGCGCAGGCGCCGGTGCCGCAGGCGAGGGTCGCTCCTGCGCCCCGCTCCCATGTGGCAAGAACGGCTTCGGATGTCGACTGGATCTCGACGAACTGCACGTTGGTGCGTTTCGGAAATAAGCGGTGCTGCTCGATTGGTGGTCCCAGCTGTTCGACGATCGCGGGGGAGGTTCCGGCATCAAAAATCACGGCATGGGGATTGCCCATCGAGACCGCCGTAAACTTCAGGCGTCGTCCCGCGACCCGAAGCGGCTCATCGATCGCCCGTTCTGTGTCCGCGCCTCGCATCGGTATGCCCGCTCTCTCAAGAATGGGCCTGCCCATATCCACCCGTACGCTTTCGATCGTACCCTTCTTCGTGTTTACCTTGAGGGTCCGTATGCCCGCCGCGGTCTCAAGCCGGATCGTAGAGCCGTCTGTCAGTCGGCGCTCGTGGGCATAACGAGCGACGCAGCGCACCCCATTCCCGCACATCTCGGCCTCGGATCCGTCGGGATTGAACATCCGCATTCCGATATCTCCGATCTTCGAAGGGACGATTACGATCAGACCGTCGGCGCCCACTCCGAACTTGCGTTCACAGACGCGCTGCGACAAATCGGAGTAGTCCACTGCAGGCAGCTCCTCGGTCACGGCGTCCATTACAACGAAGTCGTTGCCGATCCCGTGCATCTTGGTGAATCTCACGGCTCTGACTCCTCCTGCGCCTCGTCGGCGGTATCGTCCGAGCCGGTGTCCTCCGCACTCGGGATCTGCCGATCACTGCGTGGCCTGCGCCCATCTTCGCTCTTGCCGTTGGTAAAGAGGTTGATCGGCTTGCTGGGTACCACAGAGGTGATCGAGTGCTTATACACGAGCTGGGTGGGTCGTCCCGGCGAATCGAGGATCACCGTAAAGGAATCAAATCCCCGGACCGAGCCGCGGAGCTGCACTCCATTCGAGAGGTAGATGGTTACGGACATACCGTCCCTGCGAACCTGATTCAGGAACATATCCTGTAGATTGGGTTGCGATTTGCTCATACCGTATCGCTCCTTTCAAGGTTCGCTCTATACAGATCGAGGATGGTATCGGCGGTCTCCTCAGCATCTCGTTGGTCGATGTCGAGCCAATGAAGGGCTTTGTCAGAGCGAAACCACGTCATCTGCCGTCGTGCGTACCTTCTAGTATTCTTGATCACTTTTTCGACACATTCGTCGTGGGTACTATCTCGGAGAAGATAGGCCACCGTCTCAGCATAGCCCAGCGCACGCATGGCCGGAGCATCAGGCGAGAGGCCCCGAGCTAGCAGCCCTTCGACTTCGCGAACGAGGCCCATGGAATACATACGATGGACGCGCTCCACGATGCGTAGATCGAGCGCGTCCATCGACATTCGAAGCCCGATACGTATCGCGGTCGCGGGTTGTCGTTCGGCCCTGTCTCTATCTATATATAAGGATAAGGGGCGTCCGGTTGCATGCCAGACCTCCAGAGCCCTGATGATCCGAACGAGATCGTTGGGATGTACCCGCTCCGCGGTTGCAGGATCGACGCATTGCAGCCGGTCATGGAGGCGCTGCGACCCCAGGATATCCGCTTCTTCGCGCAGCGCCGTGCGGAAGCGCTCGTCCGCAGGGACACAAGCTAAGCTGAGACCATCGAGGACGGCGCGAACGTAGAGTCCCGTGCCGCCAGATAGGATCGGAAGATGGCCACGGCCAGTGCAACCGTCGATAGCGGCGTGTGCGCATCTCTGGAACTCGGCGACGCTGAAGCGCTCATTAGGTTCCGCAATATCAATGCAGTGGAACCGGGCTAGCCTCCGCTGGCTATCGGTTGGCTTGGCGGTACCGATGTTGAGGCCGCGGTAGACCGCCATGGAATCGGCGCTGATGATCTCGGCGGGCGCCCGCCTGGATATCTGGATGGCGACATCGGTCTTGCCGATGGCAGTCGGACCCACGATGGACAGAATCGGCAGCCTGTGGGCGATCATGGATGGACGGATCGGCAGAACCATCACATCGCTGTGAACGGTTCGGCGCGATACATGGTGAGATAGTCGTTGATGGCCCGGTCGAGGGTTCGCTGTGCGCCGAGGATCACTTCGCACGCTTCGCGGACCGCGCCGTGTCCGCCGGCCGCAGTGCAGACGTAATGGGCTTCCAGTCGGACCATCGGCGCGGCGTTGCTCGGGGCGCAGGCCCAGCCGCAGCATCGCATCACGGGCAGGTCGTTGAGGTCATCGCCGATGAAGCCAATGTCCTCGAAATCCAGATTGAGCGAGTGAGCAAGGCGCTCCACGACCAGCCTTTTATCCTGAACGCCTTCGAACAGCTGGATGTCCCCCAGCTCTGCGGCGCGGCCTCGTACGGCCACCGATTCGCGCCCGGATATCCACGCGAGGGCGATGCCCGCCAGGGCCGCGAGCCGGAGGCCCAGTCCGTCCTGCACGCAGAACCGTTTGAGTTCGATGTCCTGTCCCATATAGAGCCCGCCGTCCGTCAGGACCCCGTCGACATCCATGGCCAGAAGCCGTACGCGCCCAGCATCACCATGTCGCGGCATGGTCAGACGATCCCGCATCGGAGCAGGTCCTTGAGCATGAGACAGCCTACCGGTCGCCCGTCCGAGTCCACCACCGGCGCTTCTCCCGGCCGGCGCTCCGACTTCTCGAGGATAGACAGGGCCTCCGCCGCGAGAGGATCTCCCTGAATCACGAGAGGGTGCGGATTCATTACCTCTCCAGTGGATCGATCGAGCGTTGACGGATCGTTCAGCAAGGCGCGCCGGAGGTCGCCGTCGGTCAACAGGCCTTGAAGCACGCCATCATCGTCGATGACGAACGCAGCGCCCGCTCCGGCTCGGGTAATCGTAAACAGAGTATCCCGAACGACCGTCTCGAGATGGACGATCGCGACTTGACTCCCGGTTCTCATCACATCAGACGTTCGGAGCGTCAACCGACGACCAAGCGCTCCAGCGGGATGGTAGAGCGCGAAGTCGTCCTTGGTAAAGCCGCGGGCGTCCATCACCGTCAGGGCAAGCGCGTCGCCGAGCGCAAGCATCACGGTGGTGGAGGTTGTGGGGGCAAGGCCGAGACCGCATGCCTCGGAGGATATGGCAGCGTCGATAATGATCGCGGCTCCCGAGGCGAGCGTCGAGCTGGGTGAACCGGTAATGGCGATCAACGGCACACCGATCCGGCGCAGGGATGGCAGAAGCCGGACCACCTCATCGCTCTCACCACTATAGGAAAAGGCGAGAACCGTATCCTCGGCGCCAACGACCCCGAGGTCACCGTGGACTCCTTCGGCAGGGTGTAGGAAAATGGCCGGTGTGCCGGTGGATGAGAGCGTAGCGGCGATTTTCCGGGCAATCGCCCCGGCTTTGCCTATACCGGTGGTGATGATCCGCCCGCGGCAATGGAGCACGTGATCGACCGCGCAGGCGAACGACTGATCCAGGCGCTCCGCGATTGCGTCGATAGCAGCGCTTTCCGCGCGAAGTACGGTCTTCCCGCGAGCGATATAAGCGGCGTGCATTGGTGTGGTTGTCCCTCGATATCCGGTCAGCAACGCAGAGCGATGGACTGGTGCGATCGTCGGGTGGCGGCTGATCCGGAGCTACAAGTATACCGCTGGCGGCGAGTTCAGGTTCAGGAGGGTGGGAACGACAGGCGGGTCGGGCTTGGGTGGGAGGAAGGGAGGTTGGTAGGGCGGTCGGTCTGCTGCGGTACGCTAGGAGTGCAATCTAGAAAGACGCAGATACGGTGGGGAGGGGCTTAGAAGCGGGTCTTGAACTCGACCGTGCCGCGCACGTCGTTGGCAGAGCCGTTCTGGTTCATCGTGTAGGCGGCGCCGAACGCGAGGACGTTGTCGGCGTTGATGCGGCGGTCGAAGTTCATGGATACGGTATGCGCGTTTACGTTCTGGCCGTTCAGATTGCTGATATCGACGCTGTAGCCAACCTGTACGGCTGCGAGGGAGCTGAGCTTAGACTGATAGATCGCGCCCAGTTTGCGTACTGAGGTCCGCTTGGCGAGGTCGTGGAGCGTTGTGTAGTCGAGGGCGAAGCTCGATGACGCGCCAAGGCTGCGCTTCAGAGAGAAGGACGAGGAGACGAGCGGCTGCATCTGACCGTTGCCGGCTTCGGGGAGAGACTGATAGCTGTAGGCAAGGTTGGTGGCCCGGTCGATCCGCATGGTCAGGTTGTAGCGTCGTACGAGCTGGACATCGCCCCGGTTGATGTTACGGGCTTTGTAGAGCACGTCGAAGTGGAACGGCAGCTTCTCATTCCGGTCGGAAACGAAGCTGAATGATCGCGATACGGCGCTGTTGTTCTTCGGGTCGAGCGATCCACCGTACTCCAGTGCGAGAGCGTTCTTGCCGATGTTGGCGTTCAGCACTCCGGACACCGCCTGGCTCATCTTACGGCCCTGGTCGTTGAGTGTGGAGTACTTAAACGCCATGGTTGCGTTGGAGAGGCCGAGGAACGAGAAGGGCTTCGCGTTCGCTACATTCAGGTCGTAGGAGGATCGGGCTGGGCGCCCCTCAATACTGGCCTCGGTGTAGGATCCGGTCACGTTCAGATTGCGGATCAGTTCACCGCCGAGCGAGAAGGACCGGGCAAAACCGTTGGCGCCGTTATTGGTGGTCGTGAGCGCATAGGAGCCTGTGAAGCTGATCTGCTTGCTGAGCTGCCAGTTCATCGCCATGGTATTCGTCATGGAGGATGGGTCTGTTCCACGATCGATATTGAGATGGTTGAGTCGGAACGACATCGCCCTGGATGCCCTGAGGTTCATATCCAGATGCGTGGTGTTCTCGAACGTGCCGGCGCTGTTCGCGATCCGCTTGACCTCGGCGAGAAGATTGTTGGCCTTGGAGCGATCCGTTTCAAAGCGGGCGTAGTTGGTGGTGACGGTAGAGGTCTGTTCGCCGCTGGTCGTTTGAACCGTGTCGTTGGAAGCATGGAGTTTCATGCCACGGGCCATCTGCTGGTCGAGGGCGATACGAGTGTGGTCGACACCGGAGGTCGTTGCACCGCCGGCGGTGTCGGCAAATCCTTCGGTCAGATAGCTGATCTGGCTGGCCTTGCTGGGTGTCCAATCGGCCGAATGGCGATAGCGGCTTCGTCCGCGATCCTCGGCAGCGTTGGTTGCCTGGTAGGTGTAGGTGTTGAGCTGCAGACCCTTGATCGAGGTCAGGTTGGCGCCGAAGTCGATCCGTCGGAAGCCTCGCTCCGCCTCAATGGCGGCCGCAGCGTTTTTGTCCAGCCCGGCCATATCACGTGCGCGCGCGTATGAAGCATCCGTGTTGGCGACGTTCAGGAACGCGTTCACACCCTTGGCGGCATAGGCGAACGACTGGCGTGACATGCCGCCGGCCTCGTCTCGGGCTGAAGACTGGTTATAAGCCAGTGACGAGGACTTGTTGAGCGCGAGCTGAATCCCCAGGGCGTTGCGGCGCAGACCAACTTCGTTGCCGAGCTGGCCGCGTTCGAACTCACTGAGTTGGCCCAGGCGGGAGAAGTCCCTGCCGATGGACTGATCAAGGTAGGTTACGGCGAATCCTCGGCCATTGAGCGAAAGGGTATTCCGCTGCACACTGCCGGATCCGTCGTCGATGGTGAACATATTGGCCGCGAGGGAGGTGTCCTTGCCCAGTGCGCCCGTGAAACCCATACGGGAGCGCTCAATCCCGGCTTCGACGCCGAGCTGCTGCCGATCTTTGGCTGTTACTTCACCGGCCGCGGCATTGGGATTGTATTGCCGGCGAATATCGAGCGCGAGTTCGGTCTTTTCGGCGTCCGAGAGGTCGTTGATCCGCGCAAAGCCGCTGTCGGCCGTACGTCGGTCATAGGTGAAACCCAGGCCTTTGGTTCCCAGTTGAATGGATTGGCGAAGGAGCGAACCGGAGCTATCGCGCAGGCTGCTCTGATTGAAACCGAGGTTGTTATTCTTACCGGGTGTAAGGGATAGGCCGAGGTTGGTGCGGCGCATGCCGCGCTCTCGCGCCCACTGACCCGCCTCGCCTTCTCGCAGGCTCTTGAAAGCCGAGAAGTCCTGATCGATCGTGAGGTCGGTATAGGCCAGTGAGATCCCTTTGGCGTTCAGGGAGAGGGCCTGCCGGGAGATATCGCCATGACCGTCCGAGGTGCGATCCCAGTCGAAGCCCAGTTTGGTTGTGCCCGAGAGTGGAAGAGACGTGCCGAACCCGAGGCGACGGATACCCCGCTCCTTTTCGAGTATGGCGATCTGGTTGAGCGCTTCGGCGTTGCCGGCGTTGGACTGGCGCATGGCCTGGAAGCCGCCGAAGGATGTACCGACATCCTGATAGGTGGCTCGGACCGAAGCGCTGCCGACTTTGGCGTTCAGTTCCTGGGTTAGGAGGTGACCGCTCTTAGCCTTGCTGAGGTCGCGCTTGAGATTGCCGGCGCGCGTTGCGTCGGTTCTGCCCTGTACGTTGTCATTGCTGGCCGAAGGGGTGCTGAAGTACATAAAGCCCTTCAGTGTCGATCCGCTGCCGAACTGGCTGCTGGTCGAGAGGCCATAGCTGTTGAAGTCGAGGCCGTTGAATGCGCTGACGCCGTAGCCGAAGTTGAGGCTCGTGCCGCGGAAGTTCAGGGTCATGCCAGATGCAGGCGCCAGAGATCGAGATCCGTCAGCCCCAGTGACATAGTCGTAGGAGATGGTGATCGTATCAAACCGGCGGACGGGTTCTGTGAAGACGAGCATTCCCGTGGAGTAGTCGAGCCCATAGTCCACACCCGAACGAAGGGATCGCGCTCCGACAGATACGCGTACCGAGGCCGGGATGACGCCGCCATGCGTGAGCATATAGCCGGCGCGCGTACCGTTGCCGCGGAGGGTTTCCAGACACGGGGCTGTGGGGCCAGTGGCCGTCCCGTTCTTGTCCAGATACGACAGTTCCTGACCGTTCAGTCCTCGCAGGTTGGCCTTTGCCGCATTCAGATCGAAGGGGACGATCGGTGATTGCTGCGCAGAAGCGCCAAAGCGGACGCTCATCATCAGAGCGGCCGCCGCGAGGGTCATGGCCAGTTTGGTTCGTGTGTATCGTCTCATCTATACGTCTCCATGCGGGTGTTCATGGTTGGTGTTCAGGGTCGTACTGTATCGATCGTTCAGAAGGAGCCTTTGATCACGTTCAGTCGGATCTGGCGATCTCGCCCTCTGTTGGCCGTCGTCGGGTTGCCGGAGCTGTCTGCAGCCCGATGGGACAGAGCGCGTCGGAGATCGGCAAGGGTCGCGATCTGCTCGGGATCCATCGCGGCCGCGGAAGCAGTCAGGACGATCCGCGGCGAAGCGGGATCATTCGTGTTCGTTCGTTCGGCTTCGGGAGTGTCGGTGCCGGATCCGAGAGCTGCCACGATCGTTCGAGTCGGTTCGGGCTCGATCGCAGGCAGTTCCGAATAGGTCGGCTCACTCGAGACCGGAGCGGTCTTGTCGTTATCGTCTGCCGAAGTGGTTGTTGGCGATGTCGTCGCGGACGGCCGGGGCGAGGTCCGTGTGGCGGTCCGGATCGGGGCCGAGGATGTGCCTGGGCGGAGGGATGCCGTGCGGGTCGTGGTCCTGTGAGAGTCCAGACGAACCCGGAGCGACGGTGTCGCGGCTGGGGCGGCATCGGGCTGGTAGACGTCGAGCAGGTCCAGGGTCGGAGCGTTGGGATCGCCGCCAGCTGTGTTCGGCATGGTAGGAGCGGCTGCGATGGATTGCGGCGCTCGGGGATTGTAGTGGACCGGGTTGTTGCCGCTGTTGAGGACGACGGCGGTCAGGGCTGCGGCGCCTGCAGCGGCGATGGCTCCGTAGCGAACCGGGGTCGGGGCAAGGGTGCGGCGAACGGCCGTGGCAAGTCGCTCGGTGAGCGAAAGCCGATCGACAGTGGCGGCGAGGATGGCGGATCGAAGAGCCGCAGGGGGCTCGACCTCCGGCACATCCTGCAGGACCGCATGGGTGCTCTGCATGAACTGGAGATCGCGGGCGCAGTCGGCGCACTGGGCGATGTGCGCTTCAACGACCGTCGTTTCGTGGGTGGATGTTTCACCGTCGGCATACACCGACAGGAGATCCCACACCTTGTCACACTGCATCACTGTTTCCTCCTGATTGGGATGGTTGGTGTTGCTGGTACTCTGTGGATACATGGGTATCGACCTCTCTTCAGTATTGCTTTCGGTTGGTGAGACACATTGGCCGACGGTTTGTTACGGCGAATCGGGTGAAATCGCATGACTAATACACGCGTGCGCGTACGTGAGGCCGAGAGCGGAACCGAATCGCGAGGTGGGCGATGGCCGGCCGGGTGACCCGAGCGCGAACGGAGCCGCTGCGGATCGGCGTTCTAGTCGGGCAGCATGGCCGCGGCTCCAATATGCTGGCGCTCATCGATGCCTGCAAGAACGGGCGTATTGACGGTGAGGTCGTTACCGTTGTGGGCTCAGACGCTCGTGCTCCGGCGCTGGATCGAGCCCGAAGCTCCGAAACGCCTGTGACAGTGGTTCCGGGTGGCGGCGATAGGGACTACGGCCAGCGGCTTCTCGGAGCGCTGCGATCAGCGAGGGTCGACCTGATCTGCCTTGCAGGCTATATGCGCCTGCTTCCGGAGATCGTTGTAGAGGAGTTCCGGTGGCGTGCAATGAACGTACATCCAGCGCTGCTCCCGAAGTTCGGCGGGAAGGGGATGTTTGGCCGTCGGGTGCACGAGGCGGTGATCGCAGCCGGCGAGAACGAGACGGGCTGTACCGTGCACTTCGTCGACGATCAATATGATCACGGACCGATCATCATCCAGGCGCGGGTACCGGTTCTGCCGGGGGATACGCCGGAGACGCTGGCGGCTCGGATCCTGCCGCTCGAGCACGAGACCTATGTGCGGGCCGTAGAGCTCTTTCGATCAGGTCTCACGGTCGTTGATGGAGAGGTTGTACGGGTTCACGGCGCATGTGCGGATTTCGAACGGAGGATGACGGATGCGTAGTACAAGTTTCGTAAGCATTATTGGTCTATGTGGCATGATGATGTCTTCCGCGAAAGGAGAAGTTAACGTGGAAAAGACCGCCTATATGGGTCTGCCCAACTGCTATCGTCTGAACAACGGGATAGTCGATGTCGTCGTGACGACGGATATCGGGCCGCGCGTGATCCGCTATGGCTTCGTTGGTAAGCCCAGTCTCTTCGCAGAGATACCGTCCGATGTGGTGGACACCGATTGGGGCGCCTGGAAGCCCTATGGAGGTCATCGGTTCTGGCACGCGCCCGAGGCGAAGCCCCGGAGCTATTCACCCGATAACGAACCCGTGCAAGTGTCGGTGGAGGGTACCGATACGGTGCGGCTCACCCAGACCGTGGAACCGAAGACAGGCATGCAGAAAGAGATAACCGTCACTCTTGCGAGTGCCGGAACCGAAGTGACCGTCACCCACAGGTTGACGAACCGGGGCGTATGGACTGTCGAAGCGGCCCCCTGGGCGCTTACCATCGTGCGCGGTGGTGGGACTACGATTATCCCGCAAGAGCCGTACATCTCCCATGACGAGCGCCTGTTGCCGGCCCGCCCGCTGGTGCTCTGGCACTATACCGATATGACGGATCCTCGCTGGAGTTTCGGCAAGAAATACGTTCGGCTCCGCTCAGATGCGGCCATGAACTCCGCCCAGAAGATCGGCGTGGCAAACAAGCAGGGCTGGGCAGCCTATCTGACGGAGCAGACCCTCTTTGTCAAGCGGTTCCCCTATGTTGAGGGCGCCCGGTATCCCGATGACGGCTGCAACTGCGAAACGTACACCCAGGGCTCGTTCATGGAGGTCGAGACCGTCGGTCCGCTCACGCAGATTGCTCCCGAGGGTAGGGTGGAACACGTTGAGCGCTGGTATCTCTTCGAAAATGTGGATGCCGGCACATCGGAAGCGACTCTGGATGCGGCGATCACACCGCTTGTAGCTCGAACAAGCGGTCACCGCTGAGAGGCGCATGCGGATTCGGCGATCGGTTTGGACGAGTGCATGTCGATCGGTCATTCATAGATACGTGTGAATGGGTTCGCAGGCGTTCTGATCGACAGGTAAGCTATACCCGAACGCCTGTGATCCTCGCAGGCTCTGGAGGCTGGGCATCATGAAGAGCCAACCCGTGCAGCGGGCCATTATCAGCGTATCGGATAAGGCGGGAATCGTTGAGTTCGCTGCTGCATTGTCCAGGTTAGGCGTAGATATCTTGTCTACGGGCGGTACCGCCCGTCTCCTCCGTTCGGCGGAGCTCACGGTAATCGGCATCGACGAGATCACGCAATATCCGGAGATGCTGGATGGTCGCGTCAAGACGCTCCACCCTGCGGTGCATGGGGGGATTCTGTTCCGTCGCGATAGGCAGGATCATACCGCTGCCATAAAGGCGGCCGGTATCGCACCGATCGACCTCGTATGTGTGAACCTGTATCCTTTCTCCGATACCGTTTCTCGCGGCAGCAATGTAGAGGAATGTGTTGAAAACATAGACATCGGCGGGCCGGCGATGATCCGAGCAGCCGCGAAGAACTATCAGGATGTGGTCGTGCTTGTAGAACCATCCGACTATGCCGCGGTGCTATGTGAGCTGCAGGAGACCGGCGGTACGGTCTCTCTCCCAACGAGGAAACGGTTGGCAGCCAGGGCCTTCGCCCATGTTGCCGCCTATGACGCGGTGATCGCCTCCTGGATGCACGAGCGGTTGGCTGCGGAGACGGAGCCGCCCGAGCGGATCACGATATCGGGCCGGCTCAGGTACCGATGCCGTTATGGTGAAAATCCGCACCAGGCTGCAGCGGTATATGAGCAACCGAATAGCCAGGAACCGGGCGTTGGAACAGGCACGCTCCTCTCAGGTAGAGAACTGTCCTATAACAACCTCTGCGATGCTGAAGCAGCGCTGGAACTGGTGAAGGATCTTGACGAACGACCTGCGTGTGCAATCGTGAAACATGCAAACCCGTGCGGAGCGGCGATGGCCGGTACGCTGGCCGAAGCATTCGGCGGTGCATTGGAGGGTGATCGGGTCTCTGCGTTCGGCGGGATCGTTGCGTTCAATCGGGAAGTTGACACTGAGGCGGCCGCCGCGCTGACGGCGCAAGGTCTCTTCTTCGAGGTAGTCGTAGCGCCCGGTTTCGCGCCGGACGCTCTGGCGACGATCATCGGTCGCAAAGGTTGGGGAGCCAACGTCAGGCTTCTAGCGGTCGGTGAACTCGACGGATGGCGTCAAAAGGCCGATCGCTGGTCTGTGCGCCAGATCAACGGCGCCCTGTTAGTACAGGAAAGAGACATAAAGCTTATCAATCAAGATGATATGCGCGTGGTAACGGATCGGGCCCCGACGGCTGAGGAGATGGCCGAGCTGCTATTCGCATGGCGCGTGGTCAAGCATGTGAAATCGAATGCGATCGTGCTGACACGGGATCATCAAGTTGTTGGGGTTGGTGCGGGGCAGATGAACCGGGTACAGTCCGTACGGTTGGCGGTGTCGCAGGCAGGTAAGGCGGCCGCTGGGGCGGTTCTTGCGTCTGATGCCTTCTTCCCGTTCGATGATGGTCCTGCGCTGGCGGCGGACTCGGGCGTCACGGCCATCATCCAGCCAGGCGGCTCGAAGAAGGATGCCGATACCATCGCGCTGTGTAATGCGCGCGGCATCGCCATGATCTTCACCGGCGTTCGGCACTTCCGTCACTGACACCGGACGAGAACTCGACATCGATTCATGCCGTCGCGATGCGGCTATCGATCGGATCCTGACTCGCGTAGTTTTCGCTCAAGACGATCGACGAGGGATTGCAGCTCCTCAAGACGCTGTAAGAGATCCAGAATGATCTCAACACCGGCGAGGTTGACACCCATATCCTGTGTAAAGCGCCGAATCTGCCTCAGGCGTTCGACATCAGCCTCTGAGAACAGTCGGTTCTTGTTCCCGATCCGACTCGGCGACACGAGACCGAGGCGTTCATAGAGTCGCAGGGTCTGAGGATGGAGCCCTGTCAGCTGGGCCGCAATGCTGATCACGTAGACCGGATCTTCACATGGATGCGACATCGGCCTGGACATCCTTATCCCGAGACGGCGGGCGATCGCCGCGAAGCGCGGCAATCTCAGCCAAAAGCTCGCGTTCGCGTGGAAGGAGCTTTCGCGGCACGGTAATGCGAACTCTGGCATACAGATCGCCAGCGCGGCCCCCGGGATTCGGGATCCCATGGCCGCTAACACGGATCCGTTGTCCGCTCTGCACGCCCGCCGGTACTGTCAGCTGACGCGTATCAATCGGAGTCTGTACGGAGATCTCGCCTCCGAGCGCGGCGATGGTGTAGGGGATATCGACGTCCGTATACAGATCCCGCTCGTGGATCTCGAAGGATGGGTGTTTCAACACGCGTACGACCAGGTACATGTCTCCCTTATGACCGGTCGTACCCGCCGCTCCCTGGCCCCGGAGATGCAGCCGTCGACCGTCCCGAACCCCTGGCGGTATGCGTACCTTCAAGCGTTGAGGCCGGACAATACGGCCGGTCCCGCGACATGTCGGACAGGCGGACCCGCCTATATTGAGGACGCCGCGGCGACGACTCTGGGAGCCGGTGCCGTTGCAGGTCTTACAGATATCCTCTATGTTGACGGCGTGTTCTTTGATTGCGCCTTTCATCACCTCATCGAGCGTAACATCGATCGCGAACTCGATATCCTCGCCCCGATTCCGCATCTGGTCATGGGCATCCCGGCCGCCACCGAACAGAGACTCCAGAATCTCCTGCAGGTGGGCGCTGCTGATATCGTATTCCTGGGTTGGCGACCCAGAAGGAGTACTTGATCGGGGCCAACCCCCACCCTGACTGGCCCGTCTCCATTGTTCACCAACGCTGTCGTATTGCTCCCGCTTTTTGGCGTCTCCAAGGACATCATAGGCCTCGCTGATGACCTTGAACTTCTCTTCAGCTTCGGCATTCCCCGGGTTGACATCGGGATGGTACTTTCGCGCCAGGCGTCGATAGGCCGATTTGATCGCCTTCTCGTCGGCTCCCTTCGTGACGCCGAGGATCGCATAGTAGTCCTTATATGGAGGTGTCGTCACGTTTTCGCTCTCGTGTTTGTTGAACGCGCATCGAGGACCATCGCGAGGCGAGGGCCTCGACGCGCGCCGTCGTCCGCTACGAGTCGAAATCCGCGTCGATCACGTCGTCGGTCGAGTCTGCTCTGGGCTCGCCCTCGCTGGAGTCGGTGGGGTTCGGATGGGCGTCCGGCGCGGATTGCCGATACAGGATCTCGCTCAGCTTATAGCTGGCGGTCTGCAGCTCCTCGGTCGTCCGTTTGATATCGGCGAGTTCGTTCGCTTCGAGCGCGCTCTTGACGTTGCCGATTGCGGTATCAATGGCGAGTTTGTCGTCGGATGGAACTCTATCGCCAAGCTCCCGGAGCGTTTTTTCGGTCTGATATATAAGGGAATCCGCCTTGTTCCTGGCTTCTGCGAGTTCCCTCTGGTTACGATCATCCTCGGCGTGCGCAGCGGCCTCCTGTACCATTCGGTTGATGTCCGACTTGTCGAGATTGCTAGAACCGGTGATCGTGATCCGCTGCTCCTTGCTCGTTGCGCGATCCTTGGCGGAGACGTTGACGATACCGTTCGCATCGATGTCGAAGGTGACCTCAATCTGCGGGATCCCGCGGGGGGCCGGTGGAAGACCAGTCAATACGAAATCACCAAGGAGCTTGTTGTGCGCCGCGATCTCCCGTTCGCCCTGAAAGACCTTAACATGGACGGTGGTTTGCCCATCATCGGCCGTAGAGAAGACCTCGGATTTCCGGATCGGTATCGTTGAGTTGCGATCGATCAATCGGGTGAACACTCCGCCGAGAGTCTCGATGCCGAGCGAGAGGGGAGTAACATCGAGGAGCACGACATCCTTTACTTCCCCCGCAAGGACGCCAGCCTGGATGGCGGCGCCGATCGCCACGACCTCGTCGGGGTTCACGCCTTTACAGGGCTCTTTGCCGTTGCCCAACCGCTTGACGAGTTCCTGTACCATCGGCATTCGCGTCGATCCGCCTACGAGGACGATCTCGTCGAGATCGGAGGCCTTGATCTTGGCGTCCTGGATAGCCCGTTTGAACGGGCCTTCGCAGCGTGCCAACAGATCAGCGGTCAGCTCCTCGAACTTCGCGCGCGAGATATTCACATCGAGGTGTACTGGCCCGTCGCTCGTCGCGCTGATGAACGGGAGGTTGATGTTGGTCTGGACGACATTGGAGAGTTCTACCTTGGCCTTCTCTGCGGCTTCGCGAATACGCTGCATGGCCTGACGGTCTTTGGAGAGATCGATGCCATGCTGCTTTTTGAACTCCGCGGCTACATAGTCGACGATACGACTATCCCAGTCATCGCCGCCGAGCTGCGTATCGCCAGCGGTCGATTTGACCTCAAACACCCCGTCGCCGACTTCGAGTATGGAGACATCAAACGTGCCGCCACCGAGGTCAAAGACAAGGATCGTCTCGTTCTTCTTTCGGTCCAGGCCGTAGGCGAGCGCGGCGGAGGTTGGTTCATTGATGATCCGAAGCACCTTCATGCCGGCGATCTCGCCCGCGTTCTTTGTGGCGGTCCGCTGCGCATCGTTGAAATAGGCCGGTACCGTAATGACGGCGGAATCAACGGTCTCGCCGAGGTAGGCTTCCGCGTCGGCCTTAAGCTTCTGGAGCACCATCGCCGATATCTCTTCAGGAGTATACGTGCGGTCGTCGATCGCGATCTTCTCCGATGTACCCATCCGTCGCTTCACCGAGATGATGGTGCGTTCCGGATTCACGATCGCCTGTCGCTTTGCGGCAGATCCGACAAGCCGCTCTCCGGTCTTCGTGAAGCCTACAACCGATGATGTGGTGCGGCTGCCTTCCGCGTTGGGAATCACGGATGGTTCGCCTCCCTCGAGAACCGCGACGACCGAGTTGGTCGTGCCCAGGTCGATCCCTACCGTCTTGGCCATATGAGTACCTCCAGTCCGATCTTGCGCATCCAATATGCTCAGAGTTAGTGTGATCGTATTATGGGACTTTAGTGTTGTCTTGTCAAGATTCTATACGCAGCCGCACGGATAACCGTTTGCCGCAACACGGAAATAACAGGGGCGCGGAGGGGGCGGGATTCGAACCCGCGAGGCTTTTGGCCTACCCGCTTTCGAGGCGGGCGCACTCGACCACTATGCGACCCCTCCGCGTGCCAGGCGGAACGCCCTCGGAGGGAATCGAACCCCCGACTCAGGGCTTAGGACGCCCCAGCTCTATCCACTGAGCTACGAGGGCAGGCGAACAGAACAAAGGCCGAAGGCGTAGCCCGTGCCTTCAGCCTCGCGTACGCGCTCGGAGGGAGTCGAACCCCCGACCTACAGGTCCGCAACCTGCCGCTCTATCCTCTGAGCTACGAGCGCTTGGAGGCGGAGATCAATCCGCTCCCGTATCCTTCAGTATACGGCACCCATCCCATACAAGTCAAGCCGGTGCAACATTAGGGAAAGGTCACGGAATGCGCGGCGAGATCTCCGCGCCAGGCGCTCAACCGGCCAGGACAAGCGACGATCGCCTTCGAAGCACGATGGGCTTGGCGAAGCGTAGCGCGCTACCGTCGGGTGTGACAGAGATCGGCTCACCATCGACCGAAGCCCGCGCTTCGCCCACCGTTCTGAGGGGTGTTTCCACGGACTGCAGGGTTACCTCACCCCAGTACGGAACGATGCGGATTGTCGTGACATCGCCGCTTCGAAGGATCTCGAAGGAGCCCCACGCCGAACCCGCAGAGAAGAAGGCGCGGAAGTGCGGGCCATCGAACTCCGGCATTAAGCGCAGATAGCGGCGTGAGGCGTCGTAGTGATATCCGGTCAGCGCTGTGATCAGACTCCACGACGACATCGCCCGTGCGTAGTGATGGCCGCATTCCGGCTCATTCCAGGGATTCCGCTTTGCCCCATCGTGCCGGTCCCGTACAGCGCGTACGATCGCCAGACCCTCATCGATCAGACCTTCATATAGCAGATGGGCCGCGACCTGATATTCGATGCCGGTCCATACCTCATCGGAATAGGGGAAGGGATACTCGGGACGTCCGCCGCGCGGCCATGTGCAGAGAAGTAGTCCGGACTCGTCGTTCACGGCATACACCCGCTGGACGGAGTGGTGGTCTGCGAGCGTCGTTCGGAAGTTGTGATCGAAGATGGCCCGCAGAGCGGAGCGGACGTGATCAGACGGCAGCACATCGCCCAACCCGACGACATGCGCAAACCATTGACCGAGGAGATGGTCCGATAGGCAGCCTCGACCGTACTGATAGCGAGGGTACTCCGGAGCCCGGTCGGGCAGTTCGCCGGAATCCAGACCATGGCCGGGCGCCAGGACGATCTGCGAATAGTACTCACCGTTCCAGAGCAGTGCATCGTAGTTCCTGCAGCCAGCCTCGAAGAGCGCTCGATACTCCGTTGCCTTATCGTTGAGCCCGAGCGCGCCGGCCATCTCCTCAGCCGCACGCAGCGCGCCAAGGTAGAGAGTGCCCATCATCGTATTAGGGCCATGGAACTCGATGTCGTATGTGTTGTGCTGCTCGCCCTCCATGACACCGTCGCGATCGGCATCCCAGCCGCGACCGGTCCATGCGTACTCCAGCGCACGCTGGACATCGGGCCAGAGGCGCTCCAGGAAGGCGCGATCGCCGCACTGCAGCCACTCCCGGTAGACCTTCATGACGGTGCCCATTTGACCGTCCGCGGCGGGTTTATACTCCCATAGTTCGTTCTTCAGCGGCAGGAGCGTCCGGAATGCCATATCGCCGCTCGGGCGGGTGTTGTGGCAGAAGTCCGTTTCCCTGACACTCCGCTCCAGCTGCGGAAACAGATATGCCACCGCCTGGACATAGTTCCATACATGGGTGCAGTTCATCGGACAACAGCCTGCGTTGTCTCCACAACCTTCGAACGCGTTGAACCGTCCATCGGCGGTGCGCAAACAGGTGGTCGTTCTTATCGTCGAGATATTAGCGGAGGCAGCGTCGAGGACTTCGGCAGGCAGCGTGCTGTCGAAGAACGCCTCGGCGAAGGCCTGTGTCTCTTCGGTCAGGCGCGGGAGCTCATCCGCCACGGCTCGCGCCACGCTCCACGCATCGGACCATTGCAGTGCGTACCAGTTGCCGATCCGCTCATCGCGAAATCCTTTCTCATGATTCCAGTAGTTCACGAGATTGGGAAATCGCCATGTGATCAGGAAAGGTATCTCGACGCTCGCGCCCGGTGCGAGACGCGCTACGGCGCCGAGAGAGCCGACGTCCGTTTGGAAGTCGGGGCTGGGCTCGGGATCCGGCCCGTTTGGGAGTCGGCCGTCCTCTTTGAAGTCATCCCAGAAGTTCTGTACATCGTCCCACCATCCGGCCCGCTCCCATCGTGTAAGGTAGGTAACCGTGGGATGCAGCGTTGCGATGGCCATGGAGCCCGCCTGCGGCTGATCCGCAGCGTGTCTGGTATTCTCCATCGCAATCCCTCGCAGGAGGCCGTCTTCGATAAACCGATTGAGGTTGCCCCCGAGCTGAGGATGATGTCGGTTCCCTGGTGCAGAGGTTCCATCGAGCCCGCAGGCGTTGAGCATGCTAAGGCACACGGTCAGGTCGACCGGCAACGGGCCCTGGTTCTCGAGCGTCCAGACGAAGACCGCCGCAGGTATGCCGCTGCTGAGATCGTCCATCGGTACAAATGGATTGAAACTCTCGAGCGAGACGCGCACCGGTAGATCGGGAGCATCAAACCGGATGCGGGCCAGAGGATACGCGCCGCTGAACTCGGCTTCATCAAGCCGCGGCAAGCCGCTCAGAAGGCCCGTCGGCAGGCCGGAGCCGCCCTCATAGGGCGGAAGGAGGCGCCGTTCGAGGACTCTGGCGATCGACTCTCCGCCCTCCTGCTTCGCCCATAGACTGAAGAATGTGTACGGCAGATGCCTGCCTTTGGCCGGTCGATTGAAGATCTCCCAATCGGCCAGGTTGCCGCGACCGCCCAGCGAGATCGTGCCCGTGCCAATGCCGCCGAGGGGGAAAGCAACACACCGCAATGTGTCGCCGGTGAAAACGCGTGCGCCCGGTTGCAGGCGGGTCCAATCGAACATGAGGGCTCCTCCAGAAGTGTGAGTGATGTGAGATGACCGCGGTCTGATATTATGTACGCGTCCGAATGGCGGACTCCTGCCGTTCTCACGCTCGGATTATGGGTCTAATAGATACTGGTATCGTTCCCGGTGGGCAGTCCCGAGGGGGACTGTGGGGACGAATATCGAATGGAGGTGTGCGTGCACAGTTCGGAGCAGTGGGCAACGCGGACTGCCCGCATCGTAGACACGGTCGAACAGGCCATTCTCGGAAAGCGGAGTGCAGTAGAATCAGCTCTGGGAGCTCTCCTCGCTGGTGGACACTTGCTGATCGAGGATATCCCGGGTGTGGGCAAGACCACACTGGCTAAGGCCCTCGCGCGTTCCCTCGACTGCGAGTTTCGCCGGATTCAGTTCACCCCCGATCTTCTCCCGTCTGATGTGACCGGCACTTCGGTCTTTAATCAGAGGACTCTTGAGTTCGACTTTCGGCCCGGGCCGATCTTCTCCAATATCGTCCTCGCCGATGAGGTAAATCGGGCGACCCCCAAGACTCAGGCGGCGCTGCTGGAGTGTATGGAGGAGCGGCAGGTGACCGTGGATGGTCATACCCACGAACTGGCGCCTCCGTTCTTCGTTCTGGCAACTCAGAATAACATCGAGCTGTCGGGTACCTATCCGTTGCCAGAGGCGCAGCTCGACCGGTTCATCGCCCGAATCTCGATCGGATACCCGGCGTACGACGACGAGCTGGGGATCATGTCGAGCCAGAGCGCCGGTATGCCCATCGACAGCATCGAACCGGCGATCGACGCTGGTGGCGTGCTCGCGTTACAGCGGGCGGTGCGGGGTATCCGGATCGATATCTCCGTTCAGACCTACATCGTCGATCTCGTCACGAGCACCCGGAACCATCCAACGCTCCATCTGGGCGCAAGCCCTCGCGGCACTCTCGCCCTCATGAGGTTGAGTCAGGCGAGAGCGCTGATCCAGGGGCGGGATTTTGTGGCGCCCGATGACGTCAAGTCGAGCGCGGTGCACGCGCTTGCCCATCGCCTCATCGTGCGGGCCGAGCATCGATTGAAGGGTACGATGGCCCAGGAATGCATCGAGGACATTCTGAGCCGAACGCCAGTTCCGTAGTCGGAACGGATCACCATGGCCCATATCAAAGTAACCGCGATCTTTACCACCGCGTTCTTTATGATCGCCGCAGGGACCGTATCCAATAGTTGGCAGCTCTATTATATGGCGGCAATCGTCCTCGCCTTGCCGGCTGTCTCGTTGGCGATCGGTCGATTATCGCTCAACGGAATAGCGGTTACACGGGAGGCCGATTCTCCGATCTGGGCCGAACAACGCACGCCCGTGACCCTGACATTGACCGCGGCTGGGCAATGGCCGCGACTGTGTTTTGAGGTCCGGGATATCTTGCCACGGTACTTACACAGGGTTGAACCGGAGACACCCCTCATCGATATCATCGTAGGAGGCTCGGCTATGGCGCGCTACTGGATCCAACCGGAGAAGCGAGGGCGCTATCAGATTGAGCATGCGGAGATCTCAACGCGCGATCCCATGGGGCTTTTTACCTTTCGTAAGCGTATTCGGGCGGATACCGAGCTGATCGTATATCCGGTTCCGTTCGATCTAGAAGGCATCGCGCACTCAGGCGGTCCGCGACCCCATGCTATGATGCGATCCACTTCGACCTATCGTGGCTCCGAAGCCGAGGCCGACGGTGTTCGGCCGTATGTTCCCGGTGATCCTCTCCGGCGCATCCACTGGAAAACGGTCGCACGGACAGGAGATCTCCATGTCCTTGAGTTTGCAGACGCTCGCGCGGTCGAGGTGCATATCGTACTCGACTGTCATAACGGCGGCGCAGTCGGTGAGGGTGCGGATACTGCGTTCGAGTATCTGGTACGCGCCGCCGCTGCGGTTGCGCACGATGCGATCCAGAAGCAGGCAACGGTCTCCCTTGCCGCTACAACCGAAGACGGCGATCTTGTAGAACGTGGATCTGGTACGGAGCATCTGATGGCGATTCTGTCGGCGCTTGCTCGGGTGGAACCGACCCAGACCGTTCGTCTCGCAAGGCATCGGGGTGTCTTCGGTACTGGTGCATCCCACACGCGCAGCCTCGCGGTGCTGACTGCCGACGCTGACCCAGAACAAGCACAGCGTCTAGCAGCGGCAACCGCGGAAGGTCTCAGCGTGACGGTTATATGGTGCGACGCACGCTCCTTTCGGCCGGAGACCACGTCCAGACGGTTGATGCCCGAAAACTATACCGGGCGGCTCAATGCCGCCGGGGTTCGAGTGATCTCGCTTCAACGGGCTTCGACCCGCGAAGACTCCATCGTACCGATCATACCGGTGAGCCATGGCTACTCCTGATACAGGCGCGCTGCCCGAACCGATCCCTGGCGTATGGCTGTACGTTGCGGGTTTCGGTGTCTGCGCCTGTGCGATCTACGCTGCTGTGGCTGCGCTCGGGCTGGACGACCCTGCCTTCCTAGTGGTCGTGCTCGGTTTGTGCGCTGTTGGTTATCTGGTCAGTTATCAGACGCGTCGACTGCCATCGGCCGGATGGTCCATTGCGGCGCTTGCAGGCAGCATCGTGGGAGTCCTGGCTCTGCGCGGAGGAGGAGAAGGCGCGGACGCGCTGCTAACCGCGGGAGGGGACGGATCGGTACATGGCAATCTCGGTGTTTTTCTCTGCTGGCTGCTAGTGCTGCTTAGCTTCGCACAGCTGTCGCCCGGATGGATCCTCTTTACCTGCGTTCCTGCCGCAGCGATCCTTGGTCTGAGCGGCACCGTGTACACTGAGGCGGACTTCCTCTGGGTCTACCTTGTGTTCGTGGCGCTGGCGACGTTCATGATGATCCACGAACACCATCACCGGCTGCACTGGCAGCGCAAGGGCCTCGCAGCCTATGGCAACGTGGATCTCCGGCTTCTAGGGCAGGCATATGTGGCAGCCGCATGCAGTTTGGGAGCGATTGCTGTAGGTCGCGTTGTCGCTGAACCGATGCATTCGGTCGCCTCTGCGCTGTTTCCTTTCTACAATATGGTCGACTCATCGCGCAACGCTGAGCAGAGAGCGTCAACGAATCGGATCGGGGTCTCGGAAACTGCCGAGCTAACGATCGGACGCGGGCCTATGACAATATCCGAGCAAGTGCTCATGCGTGTACGGGCCGAGCATGGCGCCTATTGGCGGGGGGCGACCTACGATCGATATACTGGCGCGGGTTGGCGGAGTTCATTGCCCGGTGCGATTGATGTTGGTCCTCGTCCTGCCCGCGGCGAGCCTTCTGTGTTCGTCGATCCCAGTGAGAGGAGATCCCTGGAGATCCAGGTGCCCCGAACACGGCACAATAGAACACCGGGCGCGTTCCACATCCTTCGCCAATCGGTGCTTCTCGAGCCGGTCGGGCGGTTTACCGATCTATATGCAGCGGGGGAAGCCCGATCGTTCCGCCTGGCCGATGATACAGTCGCTGGTCTTTCCGTAACCGCGGCGGCCGATCTTGCGGGACGTGTTCGGCTCTCCCATCCGATACGGGGCATTCCCTATGAAGCGATATCCGAGGTGGCCGACTGGACACCGGAGGAACTGCGTCAACGGACCGCCTCGATGGAATCGCGTCTGATGGCCGGATATCTTCGACTGGATCTCCCGAGCGCTGATTTCTCGAAGTTGCGAGGGGTAGTCGATCGGATCACTGCGACCGCGAGGAACGACTACGACCGCGTCGTAGCGCTTCAGGATTATGTATCGAGCTCATGTCGTTATAACCTGATGGCGGCCGCTCTCGATAGCGCCGGCGGAGATATGGTATTGCAGTTCCTCTTCCGGACTCGCGAAGGGTATTGCGATCTGTTCGCCAGCGCTCTGGCGGTGCTATGCCGTACGGCCGGGATCCCGGCGCGCGTGGCATCAGGCTTTACGAGCGGGGAGTTTGATCCAGCGAGGGCGGAGTACGTGGTGCGAGAGCGGGATAAGCATCTCTGGTGCGAAGTCTGGTTCTCGGATACGGGGTGGGTTGTGTTCGATCCGACAACCAATGCAGAGGATGTTACCCCCGTGCCCGGAGCGAATCAGGGAGAACCGGGCTTTGGAGCGCTGCGCAGACTGCTCCAGCGCGGCCCGATACCGCCCGCGATTGTCGGTACGGCGCTAGGGCTGGTCCTATGGGCCGTACGAACGGAATGGCGGCACCGGCGATCGAAACGTGACCGGCGTGATCGTGTCGATACGCTGGGTCCCATTGAGACCGAGGTACTCCGTGTCTATGCGATGGTGTCCCGATCGCTCTCGCGCCGAGGTATGTCTCGGCGTCCATCCGAAACACCCTGGGAGTACGCTGATAGGTTAGTCAACGCACTGGCAGACGATGCGACCGCACGACACGCCGTCCTGGCGCTCACTCAGAAGGCGGTCGCTGCGCGGTATGCGGGTGTTGCCATGGGGCCGGGTGATGTCCGCCAAATGCATCGATGGCGCCGGATGGTCCTGGGTTCGCTCCGTTCCTCTCGGTCACAGGCCTTCCTGCGCCAGCCGCCCCCACGGAGTGTCCATTGAAGGATTTGATCTACCGTCCGGACATGGCTGATTCCTGGCTTGACACACGCCAGAGCGCGTATCTGATACACGGAAGCGACGCAAGGACGCTCTCTGATGTCGTCGAGAAAATCATCGGAAGATGGATCCGGGCTGAGGATGCGGACTTCGACCTCGACCGCCTGGACGCCGCAGCCGTGCCGATTGCCGACATCGTTTCCAGCCTGCAGCGTGAGCCGGTTCTCGGGGATGTCCGTATTGTCGTGATCAAGTCCTGCGCAGTACTACGAGATCTCACTTCAGACGCCAATCGGCTTGCTGCGGCAATCCAGCAGCTTGGCGATCGAGCTATCGCAGTGCTTGTGAAAGAGGAGCAATCCTCTCCGTCGAAGAGCGCCTCGACGGTGCTAACCTCCCGCCTCGACGCTGCCATTCGTGCGGTTGGGATGGTGGTATCGTGCCCGGAGCTAAGCGAGACCGCTCTCGTACGCTGGATGATCGCGTACGCTGGCGCTGCTGATAAGAAGCTCGAACCGCATGCCGCGAAGGTGCTGTACCAGCGCCGAGGAGGCGACCGCATATCGCTCTCCCTTGAACTCGACAAAGTGATCGCACTGGTCGGGGAGCGCGAGCCGATAACGCAGACCGATGTCGAAATGGTTCTGGCGCACGATCCCGAGGATGTGATGTTCGGTCTCGTTGACGCGGTGGCCGAGCGGCGGACGGGGGAGGCTCTGGTTCTCTTGCGCTCGGCGGCGCGCTACGAAACCCGGTCTCATGCATTGGCCGGAAAGTTTCTCACCCTGCTGACGCGACGCCTGCGACTGCTCTATCAAGCATTAGAGCTTCGGAGCGAAGGTATCCGGCCCGGTGATCTGAAGCGACTGCCCGATAGGGTTGTAACAGCGCTTCCTGCCGAAGGCAGCATCACCACGATGGCCTGGCGCGGAAACGCGCTCTGGACGGAGGCCGCCCGATGGAGCCGTTCTGAGGTGGTTCACGCGTTGGAGATGGTGATGGACTGCGATGCCGCGAACAAGGGAGAGGACCACGGGAGCGATGATCCGATGACCAATCTCGAAGTACTCATCGCGGGGATTGGTGAGCCGATGCGACGGAAGAATACGTAAGACAACGGTCCGCGCCAGAAACGTGGGCGGACCGCCAGGATCGGAAGAAGGAACTTGGAGGGAACCCGGGTTCTGTTACTGCTGCGACCGCGACCTGTGAGCGCGTCGCATCAACCGGCTCTTCCGTCGGGCGCCCGCGTTCTTGTGGATGATTCCCCGTTCGACAGCCTTGTCGATTACGCTGATGGCCTGCAGTACTGCCGGTCCGGTAACGCCTGCGTCACCGCTGTCGATGGCAGTCCTTGCCTTCTTAACGAACGTTTTGATCGCGGATTTGGCTGCGACATTCCGCAGCCGATTCGCGCGGGACTTCTTTACGTCCTTGACTACCGACTTTATATTGGGCACGTGACATCCACCTCCATGTAACCGCCTAGTATACCCGTATATCCGGGTCCGGCTCTCCTACAACTCCAGCTTGTCGAATCGGCCGGCCACGGGATTGCGCGCGGCCCTGAGTGCGAGATAGGCTTCGTCGACGCGTTGACGAATCTGTTCGACCGTCCCGCTCGCGTCCGTCTGGATATCCGATCCGATGGCGTCAAGGCGTTCGATCAGCTGGCGATAGGCGGCCTCGATCTCCGACAGTGGAGCGGACTCCGGAACATTCAGAACCTTACAGTGCCGCCGGACGACGCGCTCCTCAGGTGTCTCGGCAACCGGCACGGATTGCGGGCCGGACTCCGGCACGGAAGTCACTGCTGCATTCGGAGGATCGGGCGCAGGGAAACCGGCAGGGACATCGAGCTCGCGCTCAGCGTCTCGGCGCGCCATCGCAGCGCGCAGTCGATCATCCTCGATCTCCGCGTCGATGCCGTCAAGCCGATCCTTGAGCGCACGCAGCTGGGAAAGCGCGATGTTGCGGATTCTAGGCCATGTCACAGTTTGGCTCCGGTACCTATTTCGACGATTGCCGGTTGTTCGGGTGTCAGGGCTTCCATCACGCTCGTATCGAGCAGATCGATCTCAGAACCCAATGTCTCCAACTCCTGGACCAGTCCCTCGCTAAATGCGGATACATCCCCGATATCGACGGTCTTCAAGCGTATCACACGTGCTTTCCAGCTAGCGAACGTTGCCTCGACATTCTCGAGCTGGGAATCGATGCGGCCTGACGCCTGGGCGATGGCCTGGTACGTAGCGAGCTCGGCTTCCCGGGCCTTCAGCGCTTGTTCGTACTGCTTCCGTGCTACGGGATCCGCAGTCGCCTCGATCCTGGTCTTCAAGTTAGCCGCATACGCTTGGAGAGCACGATCATCCACATGATGAAGGTATCGGCCCAACTGCTGCTTGCGTGAGGCGATGCGGATCGCCTGATTCACCAGGACAGGCAAGCGCGTTGCGATGCGATCGAGCTCCGATCTCGCGTAGTCCTGCACATCTGAGGATCTCGCTTCGCGAGCGATCTCCTTTTGAAGCTGAATGATATACCGAATCCGCTGTCGCGTCTCGAAGTCCATCGCGCCGAGACGCTCTTCGACTTCCGTATCAGAGAAGCTCGTTTCGTCCGCATCCTGATCGGCAAGTAGGCGCGCGAGGTAGGCTTTGTCGTTCAGGCGCATGAGCAGCGCCGCACCCTGGAGCGCGATCGCTGCGCCGATGGGGATGGGGCTCCATCCAGTCCTGGCAGAGATGAGGATTGCGCCAATCCAGATCGCTGCCGATAGAGGGGAGAGAATGACCCGCCGTGCTACATAGGTCAGCCGCTGGCTAGAGGAGGTACGGGGCATGCGACTCCTAACGCGGCACTATTGCCGCTGGATCCGCTGCTCCAGTTCCTGGAGCTGCTTATCCACACTATCTTCGGAGTCGGCCGCCGCTGTTGTTGTGACGCTCGCCGCCTCCGTAGAGGTACGCATTCCGAGCTTGGCCTCGAGCTCCTCCAGCATCCGATCCGATTCCGCGTCCGCCTGTTGATCTTCCAGGGCCGCGATGCGGCTTCCCATGCTGGTGCTGGCTACCTCGGCCCGCGCAGCCGCCTCGCTCTGCATCGTCTTGATACGTTCTTCCGCGCGATCCCAGCTCTGGTTGACGTTGCCCATCTGGAAATCATCGAGAGCCTTGTTAATGGTGATCTGGATCTCCGCCTGCTTCATCTGTGTCTTCAGCGCCAGCGCCTCGGCGTGCTTCTGTCGTACCCGCTCCTCATCGCGCTGGATGGCGACTTTGACGGCCTGCGCGGTCTCTTCGGCCTGCTTCAAGGAGACCCGCATCTGCTCGAGCGTGCGGTCATGCAGGGCTTTCTGGCGCAGAAGACTGCGAGCGAGCTCTCGATTCCCCTGTTTCAGCGCAAGCTCGGCCTTGCTCTCGAGATTCCGAACTTCGCGCTCCTCTTGTGCGACGAGGCCTTGAAGGTTGTTCTTCTGGGTGATCGCTTGAACCGCACGCTCCCGGTTCTTGATCTGGGTCTCCTTCATCTCCCGGATGGCTTCATCGATGATCACCTGGGGATTCTCGAGTTCATCGAGCTTGCCCATGATGAGGGCCCTGAGATATCGGAAGAACCGTCGGAACATAATCGTCACCTTTCGGCATCCATCGCGCTGTCCGCGAAACCACGCCAGATCGTATCGAAGATACCGCAGCGTATTATCGCATGTTGGCGAGTTTATGTCAACGATGAAGACGCGGGCTTTATCCGTGTCAGACCGAGCTCATCGAGGCGCATCAGCGCGGAAGCCCATTCGTCGTGGGTAGGCATACGGAGGGGTGGGCGGACGTGAAGACCGCCGATACCCCGTTCCTGAAGTATGGCTTTGGCGAGGCCTACCAGAGGGCCGGATGTAAGAACATCGATCATCTGGTTCAGCCGCGTCTGGGAAGGGTGTGGATCCTCGCCGCACATGATTGCCGACGCTACGGCGACCAGGAGTTCCGGATAGGCGTTGGCCGAGCCGGAGATCACCCCTTTCGCCCCGGCTGCGAGAAGCTCGGCGAGCAGGGGATCGCTTCCGATATACAGGTCGATGTCCGGGCGCTCGTTCAGGATCCTCACGGATGCACGGCTATCACCTGAGCTCTCCTTGATGCCTGAGATATTCGGCAGATGCCGAAGGCGATCGAGCAGTACGGTATCGATAGCTATTCCGGAGAACTGCGGGATGCTGTAGAGGATGATCGGTATATCGGCGGAGCGAGCAACCGCCTCATAGTAGGCAACCAGTCCCTCCATCGGCGGGTTCGGATAGTAGAACGGCGGAAGAACGAGCGCCGCCCTGGCGCCTCGCCTTGCCGCGTCCCTGGTCAGGGCCACCGCATCGGAGACGGATGAAGCGCCTGTGCCGGCGAGGATATCGAGATCACCGGCGTGATCGAGCGCACATGCGAGGAGGTTCACGCGTTCTTCGACGGATAGGGATGTTCCCTCGCCGTTGGTCCCGGCTAGAACGATGCCGGTGATGCCCGCCTTCCGCTGGAAGTCGAAGAGCGCGGGAAGCGCATCGAGCTTCAGGCTCCCATCGGCATCGAACGGAGTGACGAGAGCGGTGTATAAACTCATCGGTCGGTTCACTGGATACCTCCGGCGTTAGTATCAGATCGCGGAATCGTAGCGAGGCGAGTTGGTGGGCAGGGTTATGGACCACAACGGCCCCGATGGCAGTGCCACGGGGCCGTTGTTCCTATAATCCTGGCAGCGTCCTATCTTTCCGGGGGCTTGTGCCCCAGGTATTGTCGGCTCTGGCGGGCTTAACTTCCGTGTTCGGAATGGGAACGGGTGGATCCCCGCCGACATGGCCACCAGGAAATCATCGGCCGCATCCGGCCTGGTACGTTCTGAACAGGTGTGTAAGGCAGCGCTGACGCGTTGCTGGTTTGGGGACACGGTTGTTGCATCCGTGAGAAGTAGTAAATGACAAGCCCTCGGTTGATTGGAACGGCTTAGCTTTGACATTGCTGTCTTTACACTTGCCGCCCATTGAGCAGGTTATCTTCCTGCAACCTTACCAGGTTAACCCTGTGGGAGTCCTCATCTTGGAGCGCGCTTCGCACTTAGATGCTTTCAGCGCTTATCGCTAGTCGACATAGCTACCCGGCATCTGCGCCTGGCGGCACAACCGGTACACCAGGGGTCGATCCATCCCGGTCCTCTCGTACTGGGGACAGCCCTCCTCAAGACTCCTACGCCCACCGCGGATAGGGACCGAACTGTCTCACGACGTTCTGAACCCAGCTCGCGTACCGCTTTAATAGGCGGACAGCCTAACCCTTGGGACCTAATCCAGCCCCAGGATGCGACGAGCCGACATCGAGGTGCCAAACCTTGCCGTCGCTGTGAGCGCTTGGGCAAGATAAGCCTGTTATCCCCGGGGTAGCTTTTATCCGATGAGCCCTGGCACATCCACATGTAGCCAGAGGATCACTAGGCCCGACTTTCGTCCCTGCTGGACCTGTCGGTCGCACAGTCAAGCACCCTTATGCCCTTGCACGCACCAGCTGATTTCCAACCAGCCTGAGGGTACCTTGGGGCGCCTCCGTTACCTTTTGGGAGGCGACCGCCCCAGTCAAACTACCCGCCTGCCACGGTCCCGATAACCCGATAAGGGTCACGGTTAGTATTCCAGATACGCCAGGGTGGTGTTCCATTGACGACCGAAGTCTCCCACCTACGCTCTGCAAGCGTATCCAAAACACAATGACAGGTTGTAGTAAAGCTCCACGGGGTCTTTCCGTCCTGCGGCGGGTAATGCGCATCTTCACGCATACTACAACTTCACCGAGTCTCTCGTTGAGACAGCGCTCAAGTCGTTACACCATTCGTGCGGGTCGGAACTTACCCGACAAGGAATTTCGCTACCTTAGGACCGTTATAGTTACGGCCGCCATTCACCAGGGCTTCGATTCAAGGCTGCCCCCCGAAGGGATGACCTCTCCTGTTAACCTTCTGGCATTGGGCAGGTGTCAGCCCCTATACGTCGCCTTTCGGCTTCGCAGAGACCTGTGTTTTTGGTAAACAGTCGCTCAAGCCGCTTCACTGCGACCCCCAGACGCATACGGCGCTTACTCCGTACACCTCCGAGGGCACCCCTTATCCCGAAGTTACGGGGTCAACTTGCCTAGTTCCTTAACGAGAGTTATCTCGAACGCCTTAGTATCCTCTACCTGCCTACCTGTGTCGGTTTGCGGTACGGTCAGATGCAGCCTCCCACGCGGCTTTTCGTGGCGATATCCATCCCGGCTTCGCTTCCCCCGAAGGTTTCACTCGTCCGAGGCCACCCGTTTACGGAAGCGGATTTGCCTACTTCCACGGGCCATCCCCGGAACACGGAACCAGCTCCGTGACCGAAACTTCTACCGCGTCCCCACGTGCTCAACGACTACAACTGGCTCCGGAATATCGACCGGACAGCCATCGACTACGCCAATTGGCCTCGCCTTAGGACCGGCTAAACTCAAGAGGACGAACCTTCCTTAAGAACCCTTAGGCTTTCGGCGGACGGGATTCTCACCCGTCTTCTCGCTACTCATACCGGCATTCTTACTTCACGACGCTCCACCCGAGCTTACGCTCGCGGCTTCTCTGCATCGCGAACACTCCCCTACCATCGGCCAAGACCCGAAGGTCTTAGCAGATCCGCTGCTTCGGTGACAGGCATGAGCCCCCTTACATTATCGGCGCAGGGACACTCGACCAGTAAGCTGTTACGCTTTTTTTCAATGATGGCTGCTTCTAAGCCAACATCCTGGTTGTCTATGCACCCCCACATCCTTTTACACTTAGCCTGTACTTTGGGACCTTAGCAGGCGGTCTGGGCTGTTTCCCTCTCGACGACCAAGCTTATCCCCGGCCGTCTCACTGCCGCCCTATAAAGTTCTGCCATTCGGAGTTTGGTTGACTTTGGTAACCGGGTAAGGCCCCTAGGCCATCCAGTGGCTCTACCGGCAGAACTAAACAGACGACGCTGCACCTCAATGCATTTCGGGGAGAACCAGCTATCTCCGCGTTCGATTGGCATTTCACCCCTACCCACAGTTCATCCAAGCCGTTTTCAACCGACACTGGTTCGGGCGTCCACATGGGAGTTACCCACGCTTCCCCCTGACCATGGGTAGATCACGCGGTTTCGGGTCTGATGCTGGCCATGTAACGCGCTATTCGCACTCGCTTTCGCTCTGGCTACACCCCTGAAGGGCTTAACCTACGACCAACAACAACTCGCCGGTTCATTCTGCAAAAGGCACGCCATCATCCCGGCAAGCCGGGACTCTGACTGTTTGTAGGCGCTCTGGTTTCAGGTTCTATTTCACTCCCCTCCCGGGGGGCTTTTCACCTTTCCCTCACGGTACTGCTTCACTATCGGTGGCAAAGTGTATTTAGCCTTAGGAGGTGGTCCTCCCAGATTCCCGCAAGGTTTCCCGTGCCCCGCGGTACTTGGGTACCAGCTAGACCAACGATTCAGAACTCCTACGGGACTATCACCCGCTGTGGTGGGCCTTTCCAGGCCGCTTCGAAGCCCCTCACGCTGTGCCATAACGCTGGCCCCGCAACCCCGCCCCGGCATGCCGGAGCGGTTTAGGCTGTTCCCCGTTCGCTCGCCACTACTAGGAGAATCGCATATGCTTTCTTTTCCTCCGGGTACTAAGATGTTTCAGTTCCCCGGGTGCCCTCCGTATGACTATGTGTTCACCATACGGTGACCGCCCGTTACGGCGGCCAGGTTACCCCATTCGGAAACCCCAGGATCGTAGCGTTGTTGCCGCTCCCCTGGGCGTATCGCCGCTAATCGCGTCCTTCTTCGGCACTTTGCCCCAAGGCATCCACCAGACGCCCTTTGTAGCTTGTCGCCTACTCCTCGCGGACACAACAAAGTCGTGTCCCCAAATCAACAAAGCGTCATGCCTCATCAACTGAGACATAACTGACCATGCGCAGAACGCATGGTCGAAGATGCGCTACCCTACTTCACCTGTTCAGTTATCAAAGTGCATTTGCGTGCCGGCCGGATCGTTTGTCCGTCATCGGCGTACGGCTTAGCATCATAGCACCGCCTTTTACGACAAGTCAAGGGTTTGGCTGAGAATCGATAGATATTTTCAAGCCGTGTTGAGTCGCCTCGCGCGGCGGGCCCGGCGGATGCCCTCTTGAGCGTCCGACCCTATGCTACAATCCGGCTGAGGACGCTCGGGAGTCGTACCCGAGCCGTACGAAGGAGGAATGCATGAGCGCGTATGCAGGATCGGACGTCGATGTCGTCGTGATCGGTGCAGGACCGGGCGGGTATGTAGCAGCCATCAGAGCTGCCCAGCTAGGCGCAAGCGTGGTATGTGTCGAGAAGGACGCGAAGGGCTGGGGCGGGGTCTGTCTGAACTCCGGGTGTATTCCCACGAAGACGCTGATCGCCGGCGCTGAACGCCTGTTGGCCGCGCGAGAGGCCCAGCGGCTGGGCGTCTTGACCGGTGAGGTCGGCTTCGACTTCCAGAAAATGATGGCGAGGAAGGATAAGGTCGTTCAGACCCTGCGCGGAGGGGTCCAATCCTTGCTCAAGGCCAACAAAGTGCGAATGGTCAGCGGAGTCGCACGAATGAGCGACGCCAGGACAGTGGAAGTGGTCGGGCCGGACGGCTCGAAGGAGTTATGGCACGGGAGAGCCGTGATCGTCGCGACGGGCGCCGAACCGATCGTACCGCCCATACCGGGCCTTGCAGGCGAAGGTGTCTGGACCAGCAATGAAGCGCTCACAGCCTCCGAGGTTCCCGAAAAGCTCGTCGTCATCGGGGCGGGCGCGGTCGGATTGGAGTTTGCCTTCATCTACAACGCCCTCGGCTCTTCTACAATGGTCGTCGAAATGATGCCGGAGATCCTGCCGCTGGCCGATGCCGAGGTCGCTGCGGAACTGCGCAAGAGCCTTGCGCGCCAGGGGATAGCCTTCCATCTCGATAGTAGGGTAACCGCGGTGGACCGACGCGAAGAGGGCATGGTGGTGAAGATCGATGGACCTGGGGGCCAGGTGGACGCTGCGGCGGATGTTGTGCTGGTAGGAGTTGGCAGGCGGCCGGTCATCGGTGATATCGGCCTGGAGGCGATCGGTGTCGAGATCACCCGACACGGGATCAGTGTAGACGAGCGGATGCAGACGACCGTTCCGGGTATCTATGCGATCGGCGATGTCACCGGGAAATATCAGTTGGCGCACGTTGCATCCCATCAAGGTGTCGTAGCCGCCGAGAACGCCATGGGCCGCTCGTCCACGATGAGCTACAAGGCGATACCGTCTCCTGTCTTCACAGAGCCGGAACTGGCTTCGGTGGGCTTGACCGAAGTGCAAGCGCGAGAGGGCGGTTACGACGTTGTCGTAGGTACGTTCACGTTTCGTCCTCTGGGTAAGGCCATTGCCATGGATCAGCAGGAAGGTATGGTCAAAGTGGTCTCCGAAAGAAAGTACGGCGAGGTGCTCGGCGTCCATATCGTCGGTCCCCATGCGTCGGACTTGATCCATGAGGCCGTAGCGGCGATCGAGCTTGAGGCTACCGTGGAGGAGCTGCAGCGGATGATCCATGGGCATCCCACACTGCCAGAAGCGATTCTGGAGGCGGCGCTCGATGTAGACGGCATCGCACTACATAAAGCTCCGCGTTGACGGGATCCGTCGGGGCGCCATATGACGGTTCACCCCGCATGGCGCTCCGACCTCGATCGCCGTTGGGGCCACTGATAACTCTAGCGAGGATCTACTGCGACTGCCGTAATGCTGCCTTCGCTCGCCGAGACTTTCATGATGACCGAAAGATCGCTTCCCTTCCAGTATCGTAAGGCGCGATCGGCCCCGCCGGAGACCAGAACCTTGCCGTCACTGCTCCACGCAAGACACAGGGCTTCGCGCTCGAGGAGCCGTGTGATCACCTGAGACAGGCCCTTGCCGGTGACCGTGTAGACACGTATTCGTCCGTCAGAGGCGGCAGTCGCCAGGAGATGGCCGTCGACGGTGCCGACCATGGCCGACAGGGATTTGTCGCTGGCTTTATAGCGCGATGCCAGCGCGAAATCGCCTGTTGACCAAAGTTTGACGTACCCATCCGCAGCGCCGCTGATCAACGAACGTCCGTCCGACGACCATACCAGACCGGTGATGGCTTCATCGTGGCCGACGATGGAGGCTGCCTGAGTACCGTCGGCTCGCCATACCTGGATCACACGGTCGTCTGCGCCCGAGGCGAGAAGGGTTCCATCAGGACTCCAAGCGAGGGCGCGGATCGGCCGTGAGTGAGCGTTGATCGTCTTCTGCAGCTTTCCTGTATTCGGCGACCAGAGCCGGATACGGCCATCGCTGCTCCCCGAAGCTAGCACGGTCTGATCGTCACGGAGAGCGAGCGCATAGACAGGACCATCCTGAGTATCCATCGCCTGTTCGAGCGAGCCGTCGTCCACATTCCAGACCTTGACGACCCCATCCGCTCCCGCAGAGATGATCCGACGCCCGTCCCGGGAAAACAGGATCGAGTGCACCGCGCCTTCGTGTGCGACGAACGAGAACGTCTCAACGCCGTCCGCTCCGATCATGGTGACGCGCTTATCCGCTCCGCCCATCACCACAGGAGGCGCTTGCGCCCTGCACGGATGACAGAGCGCGAGAGTCACGACGAGCGCAAGCGCGGCGTTTCGTGCGTGTTGCAGCCGCTTGAGTAATGGCATGGTCATCGTCCGATCACCGACCGGTATTCTCCTGCACTGTCGTACCTATGCGACGAGCGAAGTCCTGTAACCGTTCCGCCCGTCGATGGTAACGTCGATGACGATATCATCGTCTGAAGTGTACAGGTTAGGCCCATCCTTGTCAACCATACGGTGTTGCTGGCCGATTTCGTTGACAGGATCATCGGGCTATGCTACACTGCCAAAGCAGTGTGCGATTAGTAAGGGAGGAGTCTTCCATGCAATTGAGAGCCTCGCTGAACCTGGTTACAGGCCTGGCAGCCATGTCACTGGTCGCCTCAACAGCCATTGCCCAGAACAGCGCCCCATTCACGATTCGTTTTCCTCCCGATGGCGCTACGGTCCGAGAAAAAGTGATCGTCAAAGTACCCATGTCCGCGATCCCCGACGGTGCGTATGTAGCCTATACGATTGATGGGCAGTTTCGGGTGGCCCTGGCGCCGACCGACGCCGAGCGTGCAAAGGCAGGAGCTGGCGGGGATTTCGAATACATCTGGGATACCAAGGAAGTCGTCAAGATCCAGCGCACCAATAAGGAAGAAGCGCCGGCTGACGGACAGCACCGGATATCCGCTACTCTTTATGTTCCGCGTGGAGGGTCAGCCGGAGGGGCGGTTGCGGCTGAGACCAGCCAGATAACCGTGACGCTGGAGAATAAGATCGCCACCGACCCCGGAGCTCTTCTCCTCCGCTATCGATATCAGGACGGAAGCAACCGGACCTACGAACGGAACGGCACTACCACGATTGTCGGCGGCGTTACGCAGGGTCTTGCGGCCGTTGGGGACGTCGATTTGATTGGCCAATCGAGCGATCTCCTTCTTGCGGTTGAGGATGTTTACGCGGGCGGCAACGCGATTGTTCGGAACCGCCTTACCCGGCTCGCTGTTCGACAGGGGGGGCAGGAAACCGTATATCCGGAATCCTATCTGCCACGGTCGATCTACGAGGAAGTGGATACGGTCGGCGTGGTGCACTATCCGCCGTCTGATCGTGAGACCGGAGACACCTTCTGGCAGCTCGGTATCCCGATCAGTGCGACGATGGATCTCCCAATCCTTCCCCGGTCCGAGGTTCGCATTGGCGATACATGGGACACGCCGAACGTGGCGCTGGACATCCCCGGTACGGCTCCCGATAAGCAGCCCAAGGTCACGGTGAAGAGCGCCCTTGTTGGTCTCGAATGGGAAGGAATGCATCAGACGGCTAAGATCGTACAGACGTACGAGGGTACGCCGAAGGAGAAGTCGATCGTCTTCGGCAATATCACCGTCGATAACCCTCAGATCAAGTATACGCGTACCGTCTATCTAGCCTATCGCTCCGGGACGTTGATCAAAGTGGATCGGGATCTTCAGGTTGCCGGCACCACCAGCGAAGCGCTGTCACCTTCGGTCGGTGGGATGAGCGCTCCCGGCGGAAGCGCCATGGCTCCTGGCCTCAGCGGCCCGCCGTCGATGGGTTCCGGCGGCATGAACGGCCCGCCCGTCATGGGCGGTATGGGCGCGGGGTCCAGTATGCCCTTCCTTGGCCCTGGGGGTCTCGCTGGAGGTCCGGGAGGCAAAGATGAAGGGCGAGAGGGCCCGGGCGGCAAGGGACTTTCCCGGATGCAGCGTGGTAGGGGAGCGCTCGGCGGGCTCAGCGGCCCGCCCTCGATGGGTTCCGGCGGCATGATCGGACTTCCGTCGATGGGCGGCGGGCGAGGGATTCTCGGTGGCGGATCAGGCTCATTGGGCCTGGGACAGGCGACAACGAAGCAGAAGATCACCCTTCGATCGCGGACCGTTACGACGATCAAGCCGACCGAGGCCACCAAACCCTAAAGCCGTCGACACCAGCCCGGTCGGTCTTAGT